>Ga0081455_10000761_pt1 | contig 30879 bp, 36 predicted proteins | sample TabmetS3T2R1_FD_70207 | JGI IMG/M metagenome (GOLD analysis project Ga0081455, IMG submission 70207) | Tabebuia heterophylla rhizosphere microbial communities from the University of Puerto Rico - S3T2R1 | ecosystem: Host-associated > Plants > Roots > Rhizosphere ... | reverse complement strand
TGTTCCACTTATTTGAATGACTTTTTGAAATGAATGGTTCCATTGTATTTGTTCAATTGAAACTCATATCAGGTCATTTATGAATAAATTATCACTTGAGTAATGAGCATGAGACTTTGTTACCATTCGACTAGTTACAAAAGGTTATGTGTGTACCCTTTCTTTTTTCCTATTCCTCATACTGCCGGGCACGAGGTCTAAGTGTGATTTGAAGTGCTCCTTACAGTAATAATTCTTGCATTTCTTACATTTAGTGGTGGGTTTGTTATAGCAGTTGACTATGCCACATAGGACTTCCTTTTGTGACCTCCGAGACCAATTACTTATTATTTCTTCTACAAACTGGTCAGTGGTGTCTGCTTCCTTCCTTGTCTTCACCGTTGCAAGGTACGCTGCTTCCATGATTTAATATTACTTCAAATTCTCAGAGTTTAGAAAAACAGCAGCCAAATTCTTTTCATAAAAATTTTGGTGGGCTCCCTTATTCAATTCCCATCATTTTTCATTTGACCGCTTCTCAGGGTCAATGATCCGGTAAGTCCCCACCTAGACTATGACCAGGATCAGGGTTTCTATTCAACTTGTTTTTAATTTCTTGAGCTTTTTTACCGTGTTCTCCGCCTGCTTCTTTATGCCGTCTAAGTTCTTGTTTATTCTATCACATTTACTGTCTGCCAACTCTTCAGACATTGCGACAGTAGACATTATCATTGTCAGAGCATTAGTGCCACTGCAACCGTTACAATAAATATGGTTTTATTCATTTCAGTTATTTCTTATGGTCCGAAGCAAGAGAGTTATAACATGCTTATTTCTGATTAGTCAACGACGGATTGAAATCAATATAGTTGGGCTCAAATGTCAGATAAATCCATGATTGACAGAAGATATATTTCTAAAGCTAGACCTTGCAACTGATTCTGAAATACCACACAATAACCGTTCACGATAAGGAAGCTATTTTGGTAAAGTTATATGATAGATATATGAATGGGATTAGTTTGTTTAAGCCCATGTCTCTGCAATTGTCCACCGGGCTAGTTATGGCAGCAGCAGTATTAATTATTAGTGAACACAGCAGTAGTTCCATTTTGTTCGGTCAAACATCATATCCTACAGCTGAGTCGGGGCAAAGAATACTTCTTGATACTATATCAGGACTTAACAAGGATCTCACGACGGCAGAAACTCAATTGGTTGGGCCTGTCTTGCCTATACTCGAAGCAGGAGCCTCATCTTGTCGAAGTTTTATACTAGTAGAGCAACAGGAGGGTAAATCAATTTCATTATATCAGTATCAAAGTAAGATACCAATAGAAGTCGGCATTCCCATGAACTTGACATGGTTAGCAGATTTTGATACTATACAGGATGCAATGGCTGAAGCAGGAGGAATTAAAGAGATTGTGAAGAATAATTCTTGTTAGTGAAACGCTTTAGTAAGCGCGACCGAACTCTTCAATCATTATTCTCTTTGTTACTACTGTTAAGGCTTTGGTCTTCGGGCTTAAATTTAGACTTGGAAGCATTTGCCGCTTCTGTACATTGCCTTCTAAAGGATTCATCTGAGCCATTGAATAGACATATCAACCAAAATACCAGCTCTCTTGTTAATCTGAAGAATTATGAGCCAGACTATGGCTAACTAAAATGAAATTTATAACAGGACAGGTGCCAAAAAAACTAAAGCGTATAACCTATCGTGATATTACGTTTACAGGTAGTATTGTCTATTTAATCACTATTATCCTGTGCTTTCCACTATTTCAAGCATCTAATAAGCTAGTAAATAGTACATACATGGATAGTGAATAACTACGCACGCATGGAGATGGAAGAGTCTTCATTTGAAAAGAATAATACAGACGAAATACATCTTGAGCAACAATCCATTTCAGAATAGCTGTAAATGGTTCTACACGAACGACCTTAACCAGCTACGATTGTTTCAGTTCCGATAATTTCTTCACAATCCCCTGCATTATCATCATTCTCTGATACATTGAAATCTATTACCACATCTGTTCCTTCACCACAATCAAAGTAATCTGCTCCAGCACTGCCAATTAGAATATCGTCTCCCTCACTGCCATACAATTTATCATTACCCTCATCACCTACCAAATAGTCATCATCAAGTCCTCCTACTATTACATCATTATCTGCTCTACCGAAGATCTGGTCACTTCCAATCCCTCCTTGGAGTATGTCATTTCCTGCATCTCCATACAATTTGTCAGAGTCTTCGTTTCCTTGGATTTTGTCATTCCCTCCTTCGCCATTTATTGTATCAGTACCCAAAAGACCGATAATTATGTCATTTCCGTTGGTACCAGAAATACGGTCACCTCCGAAAGATCCGGTGATGAGATTTTCTTGAGAGGTATTATTGTCATTACTATCAGCTTGTGATGTTGATGAGGTGGACAATGTATCCACATCATCACTTTCCGATTCAGCACCCAAGTCTAACACCCTCCCTGAAGATGATGATGTTGATGACGGCGAGGAGGGGGAGGATAATATTTGTCCCTCTTGTTGTTGTGATGATGGTGCAGAAGATGATTGTTGCTGCTGTTCTTGTTGAACCTGCGCATGTACTGAACTTGTTAATGCTACCGTGCACAAGGGCATTGGCATCACCAATATTGCCATTATAATAAATTTATTTATTGTGACAAAAGAATGACCCCACACATTATTATCTATATCCATCATCCCTCATATAGTAACAAAAGAACAGATATATAACATATTACTATTTCAATTTAAGCATTAGACAACGTAAGCGCCAATGTAATTTGCATTTGCATCACAATAGGTCTAAGTTCGTGAACTGATATTATCAAGAATTATTAGCATAACTGGATGCCACGGTTGTGGTTATAACTTGTCAGAGTAAGTCATGTTTCGCTCTTTCTGCCGATATAATTGATGGTTTTCTTAGTCTTCAATTGTGATCATCTCCGAAAAGACATCCATCAAAAATTCCAAAAGAATCTCCGTTGAAAAGTATCTATATAGATAACATACATTGATTTTTTGTACACAAGATATCCATTGTCAATTGTAAAAATAGATAAATAGAATATCGAACCTTATTTACATGAAATGAAAGCAAAGATTTTTGCTACGGCCGCGATAGTGATGGCCACCTTGTTAGCCATAACAAGTTTAACCACATTTACACCTGAGCAAGGCGTTAATGCACAGAAGTCAATGATGGGCAACTACGGTGGAGAAGGGGGAAATATGACCTCCGGTCACCAACCGAAGATGGGTATGATCAATGGATCAATTAATCTAGAGCAAACCATTTTCGAAGCAATTGGTTCAAAAGTGAATACAACACTCACTCAAGCAATAACCACTGCAGAGCAATCAGTAGGTAATAATTCATTTGCATTGGCTGCCTTTGGTGGCGATCATGACGGATTCTTGGCCTATACGATTCTACTAAGTACGCCTGATATGGAATTCTATAAGGTCATAGTGGACCCCGGAACCGGACAGGTATTATCATCAGGCGAGGTATCTCACATGGAATGGATGAAAATGCAACAAATGATGCATAGCCGAAGTGCAGGTGGAGAAGGAATGATGATGGGCCCCGAGGGAATGATGGGACGAGAAGGAATGATGATGGGCCCCGAGGGAATGATGGGACGAGAAGGAATGATGAAGTAAAACACAGGCATCTATGTATATTCAGGATATGGCAGTGGCGTCAGAAAAGGTAGTAATAGATATACGAGAATTATCATCACTACTCTGAAGGGTACCGTTCTTATCGGAACTTCCTACATTTTTTAGTTCAATTTTAGGGATTGAGATTAGGTATAGAATTCACCCGATAATGGGGTTTGCTTTTCAATTTTAGTTACAATAGAAGAATGAAAAAAAAGTATTGTTGCAACTTCCATACACACTCTTTAACTTCCTAAATATGATCAAACATTCATAAGAATCAAAAACGTACCTTCTATCAGCATTAGCTCGTAACTTATTACTCTGATCTTTTTCTACTTCGATGAATTGTCTCTTAAAGGCTTGATTTTCGTACATATAAATAGGCTTTCCACAAATGGAGCACCAGTCTACAATCTTACTCAATTCTCACTGATCGCCTCTTTTTTTTGACTCGCCCAAATTCATTTCATCTATATCCAACTTATCATTAGAAGAATAAAAGCCAAGTCTAATGATGCCATTGAACCGATAATTGTACCCAAGGATAATTTTGATCTAAAGCCCAACATTGGTTGAGCTGTCTTTTCTAGATGTATACCGTTTTGCTGCATGCGGTCAACTTGCTTTCTTATTTCGTCTATAGTTACTAATTTTATCATATGATAATGAATCACTTAGTCGATATATATCGAAATTCCCAAATCATACCCAAATTTATCCCAAATCATGACAACAGCTTTCACCTTTTGAAAATAAAAAGGACAATTTCCTTCAAGTCATATTTCGACTAATTCATGAATTATCTCCAAAATCAGGACCGATTTTTTTCCTACTTCTCCATGTACCCCAAAACTCAATCACAATTAAGAGAAATTATTGTGTTATGTGCCTATTTTCTAGTAATCCATAACAATACTGCTAATCCGACAGATTGAGCTGAATTTATAGCAAAAAGATAAGGAGCTGCAGAATCAACTATATTTTTTATTGCAGGTCCCGCTAGATACAACTGCGACCAGAATATTACGATGACTATATTTTGTACTATGAATAACGCGGCCACTATAATTAATCCATAAGTGAAATATGATTTTACCAATCGAATATTCTGTATATATGTAAACATAACCCCGCCAAGTAGCCCAATGTTCAGCAAAGCAGCAACGGCTGCTGCAATCATAAAATCCATGTTATGTTATTCTAATCCATATGATGTTCAATGTAATACCTAATTTACTTTTTCCCAAATTTCACCAGTATCTCCATAAATGAGTCATAGTTCTTTTCCATGAGTGGAGTTAGAAAATATGTTGCACCATACATGTCCTCATTATCAGTAATCACTAAGCCATTCTTCGAGAGTACGTCCAGATGATGTATAATAGTCTTATAATCTAGACTTAATTCTTGTGCTATTTTATTAGCATTGGCAGGATGAAAACTTATGAGTTCAAGAATTCTTGCTCTATTAATTCCTCCACGAGTGCTAGCAATAAGATACCATAAAAGCCTCTTAAAACGTGGGTCAACATAGCCTCCCCTCCCTCGATCGTTTCCATTGTTTGAGGATGGTCCATCACCTCTGCCGACAGCCAATATGACTGATCTTGTCCTCCTTTAATGCGTCAACTTTTACTGTCGCTATAATAGAAATGACAGCGGAATGAACCCTCAGATTAACTACACGTGTAAGAAGATAACCAAATCTGAAATAAGGAATAAAATAATGATTTATGGTAACCACTTGATACAACGGCTCTAGTCTGTAGAATGTAAAAGCTCCAATGGATTTAAACTTGTTTAAGTGATTCCATGCCCTGTTAGATTTGTGAAGAGTTGGGATTAATTTGGGAATAATCCGGGCATAATTTGGGAATTAGCTTAAGTAGAATATTACAGACGAAGGCATTAATGTTATTAACAAAACAGAACATGAAACGAATCAAAAATAATGATTCGCGAAATATGGTAACGAACAATCGACATCTAAGAAAAGTGATTAATATCAAGTCGGGAAAAGGGTCAATAGCCATTGCAAGTTTGATGGGAACTATTCTCGTCTTTTCAATAGTGTCAACCATCTCACAATTCGAGCAACAACAAGCATTTGCCTACGGACTTCTGACAGAGGGAGCTTCATCGACCCCTTCGCAGTCATCGGCATCTGATGCTACAGAAGGCAGCTCAATGAAGGAAACAACCGGGGCAACTATGCCAGTGAGCACGACATCAATGAATTCAAAGGAACAAGGCACGTCCGCTCAACCTTCTTCATCTGTAAGCTCTTCCGCCTCCGCAATTCCACAACCAAACGACAATAGTACCGTAGTAAATGTCGATGCAACAAACGCCTTGTACGAACCAGCAGCTGGACTTACAAATGTATTTGGGCCAGAAGGATTATTTCCTTTTCAGAACTTTAGCTGTGCAGACGCTTTGACTTGTGGAATTTCTGCTGGCGAGGACGCAAAGTTCACAGGAGTATTTGAGCAAGGTAATGCTAATAATATGACCTCGTATGAAGCAACTTATACTTCGCCGGTAACCTACGGACCACATCAAATTGCAGGGCATGAATACAAGATAACATTAACAGATCTAAACTGGAATAGTGCAGATTCTGCATTACCTACGAGGCAGCCAGAATTTGCAGCGATGGTAAATGATGTAGGATTTGATCAAATACAACATGGAGCTTCTAACATAGATAGATCAGATGTACCCCAACTATATGATGAGGCATTCCTTTATGGACATGCAATGGTAACTGATATCACGAATGGGAACAATACTGTTGTTGCTAAAGACATATTTACTCACGTAATGGTCGCTCATGTTATGGATGAAGGTGAGTATTACAGAAACTTGAAGGACAAAGCATTGAGTCCAAACATGGTGTTTCTATTCGCAGTAAATATCCCGAATGACACCGAATTACCAGGAGTCGGTTCATTGAGTGCAGAGGAGGCCCAGTCATTTACACCCTTAGCCGACGATGAATCACTAGACAATTCCCCACCCATCGACTATCCAGTAAGTGTCCCCACGCCAAGGGAGGGAGAAATCGATGGACCAGAATCCCAGTCTACAGTGTGGCCTGTTGCCAATCGAAACCAACCATTGCTCTTCACGTTCCTGGTCTATCAAAATGCGGATATAAACCTAGATTCAAGTGCAACCCAATAGCAGAGAAAGCAGGAAATATTCCAAACCCCTTTTTTACATCCTTTTTTTGAGGTAGCTTGAAGTTTTCGTCTCGTATGAAATCAACATCACTTTCCACAATAATCCTATCTTACTTAGCAGTCAAATCAAGAAAGATATACACTATTTGACTTTCAACAAATATGATTAGATCAGAGGCAACAAATCAGATGAGGGATTATTTCCGATCTATAGAATCGTCTAGGATATTCAAATATCTGTTCCTCGATATAGCTATTAAAGTCTGTCTGACATACTATTACATGGGAGACTATGAGCTTCTAACAATTAACCAAACCCCCCCTTTCTTGTTCTTGCCATTGTTGAAAAATCTTAGAGATGATTCCCATATCGATGGTCCTCGTAAGACAACACCTTCTTAATGGAGTCATTACCTTATATCCGTAGCTATGTTTCCTATATTAGAGAATGATAGTATTCAATTATATGTTTGTAAGAACATCCAAATGACAATATTGAATTACTAATAAAGGGATATGAAAAAGCAGGTAGTGAAGAATAAGAAATGATCCCCGAAGTACTGGTTCTTACTATCTTTATTTTTATAGTGATACTCTTGATTTCAGTCCAAGAATCATATGGACAATCCATAATTGACATCTTCTTTCCTGCAAAAAGCGATGATGACCGAAAGCAGGAGATCTACAAAATAGTAGAACCACAAGTCTATCACTTTGAGTTAAACGATATATTTGGTATATATGAAGAATTGGATGTCATAGAATTGACTGATAGCATATTTGAACAAGAGAAACTTGAAGGCACTGAATATACTGCGTCGGAGATCAAATTGAAAGTTAATAATGCTTCAATAAGTTTACTTCTTAAGAGTAAAGACGAATTTGCTGGCAGAGGAAATATTAAGTAGAACATCTTCGATGGCCAAATCCCAAAGCAAGTATTGTCAGGTAGTATGAGAAAATTCGATGATACCTAAACAAAATTAGAAAAAAACATAAATCCTAACCCAAGATTACAATCCCTTAACTGATAGTCTAACCCAATCAATAATATCTACTGTATATGAAAGAATCGAGTGCCTTGACAAAATAATAAAAGCTTAAAGATGTTTTTCATGATTCATAACTGTCAAAAGCGCCGCATTCTTTGCTGCAAGTTCGGCAATTCTCTGGTCAGTATCATCACTTCCAATTATTACAACATCCCTAAGCTCCGGTCTTAACTTGTGAACTAATAGTTGTATAATTTGAGGTTCTCTCCTTAGTGCATCATACCTAGTTCCTGGTATAACGAATTTTTCATTCATATAGAATAATGTCGTAGCGCCTAAAGCTCCCATTTTTATTGCAGCATCTCTTTGTTCAATTCCAGACTTTACAGCAAAGCTCAGTTGTTTCAGTAAGACTGCGTAGTTATATCTACCTAAAGCAAGAGAACATTTAGGAAGAACACATTCTCTTGGAACAGATGATAAGATGTGTGAAAAAATTCTATTGCCTTTAACTGACATCTTTGTTCCAATTCTGCTAGTCTCTATTAGGTCTTGCATTTTTAAATGTTTTATTAATGTCTTTATCGATCCTTCGCCAAGATTGAGTTCTTGGCATAGTAAATCTCTACTAATATGGCCATTATTCTTGATGAGTTGAAAGGCTTTGAATACATGTGCAATATCAAAGGAAAGAACTCTGCTTGGAGCATATCTGCCTGAGGTTTCTTGGAGAACCTTTACGTACATATGCATCTCTTTTGTATGTGATGTGTTATGAATAGGTACTAATATGAATTTATTGTGTGTGCCGTAACTAGATAATGCAATGGCATTTTAAATGAGGCATTCAAATATAGAATTATATTCGAGGGTGATAACAAAATGCTTAATAGAATCATTGAAAAAAAAAGAAGATAATTTTGTCGGTCTCGACAAAGTAATTGCAGACTTGGATAATACTGGTAATTATTTCTTGGATGTTTTTAACAACAAAGGCGTTGATTTGGGAATTCTAAGACTTAGAAAAGGAGAGACGGATACCCAACTTCCCCATTCAGTGAATGAGGTCTATTTTATAGTTGAAGGAAATGGATTTATAGAAATAGAAGGTAAGCTAAAACCTGTTAAAAAGGCAGATTTTATCTTTGTTGCTGCAAATATACAACACAGATTTATTGTCGACGATGAGGATTTAGTAGTAATCTATTTTTTTCCATCGTAGGTCTATAAATTGGCTCAGATTTAAAAATTGAAGTGACTGTTTATGATAGATTGATTATAGGATAGTTTATCCAATGAAAGCAATTATTCATCCAAATTGCATGAGTTGTGTATGATAAAAAAACATGTTGGATGAACTGGCCAAGAGTTTATATACTAGAAAACTGTCTAGTATCTAAATTAAATGTCCAACGTTAACATGCTGTTAGTAAAGGAATCCTCTGGTCTACCAAAGATTGCAATAGGCGTACTATTGGCTATACTATTGTTTGGCATGTTTATTGTAGGATATGATCAAGGCCAGTTATTTAGTCTAGTAGAAGGACAAAAGGCATTTGATGATATGTGGATGCATGAATTTTATCATGACTTGAGACATGCAGCAGGCTTTCCTTGCCACTAATTTGCCTCTGAGTTTACCAAAAATGATGGGAAATGAAAACCCTTGCTTTTATTCTAATAACACTTATTTCTGGGGCCATTGCGGGAACAATACTTGGTTTAATCAATCAGCTATTAGTCGAGCCATATATTGATCAGGCCATTGGGATTGAAGTACAAAATACCGTGGCATCTGGTGAGCCTGTAGACCTCGATGAGCTTGTACAATATCGCTTATGGCAGAAAGGTGGGGAGATTGTTGCAGGAACAATTTTGGGTACCTCAATATCTGCATTATTTGGAATAGTCTATGTCTACTCTAGGGATTCCCTTCCTGGTTCTAACAACAAGAAGAAAGGACTAATCCTCGCTGGAATTATGTTTTTTGTAATATTCTTAATTCCTGCGTTGAAATACCCGGCAAATCCTCCAGCTGTCGGAGATCCGGAGACTATCGAATACAGAGAAAGCTTGTATATCGGCATGTTAGTTATTTCTGGATTTACCGCTTTGGGTGTTGCAATACTTTATAGATCCTTGGGTCAAAACCGCAAAGAGTCAAGAAAGATCATTGTGCCCGCAATCTATGCTGTGACTGTTGCTTTTGCTTTTGCAGTATTGCCTAATAACCCCGATGAGGTTGCAATATCCGCCGATTTGCTCATGAATTTCAGAATTATCACTACTATAACAATGGGAATTTTTTGGGGGGCATTAGGCATTCTATTAGGTTCATTCTGGGATGTAGTCAAACCTCATGAAACTAGGGCACCCAAGCTCCGCACAGTGTAATAAATGGGATCTAAAAAATCTATTCTTAGATCAATGTGTGCAAGTTCTAAACTCAAGTTCACTTACGGATATGCGGATAGCCTGGTTGCTGCAGTTATCTCTTCTATTCCTATTCCTATTGATATTGATATTGATATTGATATTGGTAGTGATATTATCACTATCTTCAATATTACCTTCTTCATCATTTTTATTTATATTGGAGGTTAAGACGTAACTGGAGTCCAAATCAGAGGAAGTGAATGAATATCGTTCCCCAAAAGAGTACTATGGTTGGACACAAATAGAATTACTCGTAAAAATAGTCGCAAATAAAATACTAAGTTCAAATAAGAAATACGATGCTCTTCTGGGAATTACAAATGGGGGAATCATTCCAGCCAGATTAATTGCACGTGAACTTAATATTAATCATATTTTATTCATACCTGTACGAAATAAAAAGCTATTCAAAGAAGAGATGCCTCCACTATTCGATAACAAAAAGTATCTTGTAACTGATGATATTTATGATACAGGAAATACGTACTCTTTTGTTTCTAACGAAATAGGAAAATTTGATTGTGATTTTGCATTTCTCGTGAGAAGATTGGCAGCTAATGATGATGATGATAATGATAATGATGGTGATGTTGGTTGTGGCGGAAAGATATACGTCGGAGAGCTATTGAACCATGGGAAGTGGATTGTATTCCCATGGGAACTAAAGACAGATAATGTACTTGGATAACAACACCGAATTATTTGTAATGTTTATAAAATGGGGATTAAATTTATCACTATCTGATCATGGCGAGAATTTACGACTATATGGAGCATTCGAAACCAGCATCAAAGATCGTTACGGCAATGATATCCGTGAGATCGCAGAGCTGAAAAGAAGGATCAGCCTAGCTAAAGGCAAAGACGAGGTCAACTTGATTATAAAAAATGCTAGAATAATAAACGTTTTTTCTGGAGATATATATCAAACTGATGTCGCTATAGCGAACGGAATATTTGTGGGAGTAGAAAAAGGTTATGACAATGCCAAAAGGTCATATAATGACCATGTAAGATATATGTGTTCCGGGCTGATCGATGGTCACATACATATAGAGTAGTGTTGACTCATACCTGAGTCATCACTAATTATTTCTCTTCAACTCTTCTTTATGGCTGTCAGAATATAAACTGACTGTGATTAGATGCTAGAAGAGTTCTAATTTTGTCATACAGATCATTAAGCGTAACCAAGTAAAAAAAAGTATGGTGACTTTTTCTATTTTAATCGTCAAATGATTGAGCTGCTGCTGTTGCTACTCTGTTGTCATCGCCCTGAATCTGGGATGCAGTGTTTTGACAACCGACATTCATTGGCATGTCACCATTGCCACAGGCATTTACTTGTGTGACTACTTGACTTTTTCCGTATTTCTTTTTTCCATCTGCGAAAGCATCGTCTGTTGCAAGCGCCGTTGCACCAATCAGCATAACTGCCATTGCTGCTACGACGAACATGTATTTAGTATTCATATTAGTAAAGAATAGAAAGTTATGTTTATTTGCATTAACCAAGTTTGGACTCTGTCATAAATCTGATATATTTTCTATTAGACAATAATAAATCGTTGATAACCAGCAACAAGATACTTTTAGTCGTGAGATAGTTGTGCCTGGTATGAATCAAGCAGCAAACCTATAATCGTGAACAGCAGTTCCAGGCATTTCAACTATCTAGCACGACAGAATGAACTCCAGACAGACAGTTAGAATCAATAGTTAATATGCAATTAGATTCATCAGAATACCAAAATATCAGATTTGTTTGTAGTATAAAAGATCAACAATGAATTTAATGTGGTGACGAAACCGATGGATATGTGTAAGTGATCATATGATCTGAAGCAAATAAAAAAAAGAGTTAAGTTACAGTGTTTTTTTCTTACCAGTCTCCGTGACCGCCGTCTTTCTTGTCTTTGTCGTGACCGCCGTCTTTCTTGTCTTTGTGATCTTCTTCACTCTGTTGGACGCCACTTAGCGCTACTGAGTTATCTTCTCCCTGCACTTGTGAACCAGTATTTTGGCAGAAGACATACATTGGTAGTTTGCCATTACCACATGCGTTGGCTTGACTTATCGCTTGGTTTTTACCGTACTTCTTCTTTCCATCCGCAAAAGCATCGGTTGTTGCAAGTGCTGTTGCACCAATCAGCATTACTGCCATTGCTGCTACGACGAACATGTATTTAGTGTTCATATCTGAGAACTTGAATGAAAGTTGTGTTTATTTGCGTTGAGCAAAATCGGGCTTTTATTTATATCAGATTTTTTTTCTATTAGAACTAAATGAAATAATTGCTTATACAAGAATAGCTATTAAAAATTGGCCATGAGAGATAATCGCGTTATATTCCATCATCGAATAGACGCGAGAATGATCCCACATGGCAACATGAATACCATAAAAATGTATAATTAATTATTAATATGTCCTTAGACCCAATTGAATATCCGAATATTACATAATATTGCGATATACTATCTTGCTTAATGAATGCCTAGTTTATTAAACTATTTGATTTTAATCCGAGGTATTCAGATGAACAAAGAGTTTGTTGCTACCTATCTAGAATACAAATGGTTTGTTTTTATTTTACTACTTTTCTATACTTATGGTATTATTATTATTGTCTGAATCTTTTTTAAGATTATTGCTGGTACGACTTTGTTGCCCTGCCATAAGAAATAGTTGATTAGATCTAACTTTATGCTTTATTGATTTTGCAGGAACTCCTGCAACTATATCTTCATCATCAATATCATTAATTACAGATGCACCACTACCAACTATTACCTTATTTCCAATCCTTACTTTATGTTTTATAGTTGAATTCAAACCGGTCCAGCACATATCTCCAATTCTAGTACTTCCTCCTATAATAGTGCCCGCTGTTAAGGCACAATGTCTTCCTATTTCTACATTGTGAGCGATATGTACTAGAGCGTCAAGTTTAGTTCCTTCTCCGATTACTGTATCAGAAAGTGAACCCCTCGCTATAGAACAATTAGAACAAATCTCTACATTATTGCCTAGAATTACTCCTCCAATATGTGGGAATCTTTGTAGCTCTAAAGTATCCTCTAACCTCTCATAAGCAAAACCATCAGCTCCAATAACTGTTCCAGGCTGTATAATGCAATTCTTGCCAATTCTAGTATTCTGTTCTATAATTACACAATCGCCAACAACTGTATTATCGCCTATTATACATTTATCCCCTATTTTGGTAAAGTCACCAATTGAACAGTTCTTTCCTATTCTGGCAGATCTAGATATGGCTGACATCTGATGAGCTGCCACAATTTTATTATTCTGACGGGTTCTCTTCTTTTCATTTACGGATGGTGAATAATAGATTTCATTTATAATTCTCATTACAACCATTCTAGGATTCTTTACAAATATCAAAGATTGTTGCTTTCCGGATCTAGGATATACCAGATTCTCCAGCGCTTGGTGACAAATAATGACCTTAGCATTTGATTTGGAAATGGCCATTATTGCCTTTTCTGCATCATCTAAGGAACAAAAGGATAAATCTTCACTTGAAGCATTTTTGATATCTTTTACGCCATAAATGCTTGTTGAATCAAAATCTTCTGTTGAACTATAAATAGAATATTTAATCCCTAGATCTGAAAGAACAGATACGACATCAAATGACAATTGAGGTATGCCACTATTGTCACTGAAATTACTCGAATGTGCACTTTGAGAGTGACGGCGTGGCATTTCCTAAAATTTCGTTGTACATGTATAACTTGTCTTATATAAGAGCTTAGTTTTACTATTCTCGAATTGGAGAATCAATGCTAATACGATAATCTTGTATATAGAATAGTGAAAGATTGATGTCCAGAAATCTCAGAAATAAAAAGATAGGTTAGAACTTCTATATTCACATTATTAATAAAGTCAAATAAATCTATGAATAGTTTAGCATTATCTAATAAATGTAGCTTTAGTTTTCGATCATGAGAAATAACATCAATTTATCACCACTTCATGGGACTTGTAAACTAATTGACAAACATAAAATAGGCTTAGCTAATATAAGATATTTCAAAATTAATGGCATTTAATAAAAAATAAGGCCATTACTTTTTATTCTTTGTAGTTCCGAATCCTTCTAATTGCTCCATCTATCTAATCGCTGATGGATTTACCTTTTTTTTGGAACAAAATAATATCAGGTTCTGGCATGAAATCTAAAATCCGATCTATTGTCGATTATACCTGATCATATTATATGTGAAGTAACTGTCTAGGAGAATAAATAATGCGTACACCGACCACATTTAGTAGCCGCTATTATAAAAAAGTCAAGACTTATTGACTAGGTTTGAGCGTTAATAGGTTGTTAAGATAGTATTATTTTACCATTATTTGTTTATCTGCCAGACCTCCAAAGCAGAGGGTTATCATTGCTCGGTACACATGATTTCAAAGATCTTAGAGGAGGAGGACAGGTAGGATCCGGAGATGAACAGACACACGTTCTCTGGGGGATGTCAAATATTGATTTGGGCAATGTGCTTATTCAATTGGCAAAGATCTCACAAGAACTGCCCTATAGCTATTCCCTCAATCCAATTTTTTGTTTTTATTGATCCGACGACTCTGAAAGCCTTTAACATGAGGATAAACTCTAGCAGCAAGTAACAATCACATTATCGCATTTTAATATATTGTAAACCAAATAGTTTATGAATTAGTGTTGCTATCTTTATGCGTATACAAATAATGTCCATCACACGCAATTTAGGAAGTATCGCAGATGGATTTAGTGAACCAAAGAAAAAATTGTTGTATTATCTTAAAGTCTTGCATCAAGCAGGGCTGGAGGATCTGGCTGCAGTTATGAAAATATCTAGAATGGCAGTTCACAAGCATCTTTCATCACTACAACAAAGAGGTCTAGTAGAAGCAATTGAAAGTAGAGGACGGGTGGGTCGACCAAAAATGATTTACCAGCTGACTAGTCAAAGTAAGACAGTTTTTCCAAAATCATATAGCGCAATAGCGACACAAGCACTTGATTTTATTGAGAGAAATATGGGTAAGGAAGGCGTTGAAAAGGTTCTGCGAGAACGTCAGAGTGAACTCTTCGATCTATACTATAAGCGCCTTAAAGGTATGGATTTTGACAAACAGGTTAAGGAGTTAGCAAGGATTCGAGATGAGGAAGGGTATATGGCCGAATCGAAGAAGGAGTCAAAAGGAGGCAGAAAGCATGTCTTGTTAGAGTATAACTGTCCGATTATTCACATCGCTGAAAGGCACTGGGAAGCATGTTCAATCGAAACTGAATTGTTTGAAAAGCTTCTTGATGCAGATATCCAGACTACACATAGAGCCGCCAAGGGTGATGCAATATGCAAGTTTATGATAAAAGAAAGGAAAGAGGGCTATCTGTAGAATTGCTCTGGAGTAAACTAGTAGTATTATGAATCTTCTATGACTACGAACATGTCATCGTCTTTGTATAATTTGTAAACCAGGTTATTTATAAATAGGCATTCTGATTATATATGCTATGATCGGTATAACTAAACCTCAAATTCAAACTTTAAAACTAGGGCAGAGCGACAATTCTGCTAATATGCAAAGCACTCGAGTAAATGTCTTAGGTATAGCCGGCAGTATGCGAAAAGGCTCTTTCAGTACTCATGCTCTAAAATTGGTGCTAGAGGAGGCAAAAAGATATGGCTCTGATTCCCGAGTGCTCGAATTGCGCGAAGTAAGGCTGCCAATTTATGATCCAAGCGGGTCTGTGTCAGAAGAATTGTATCGAGAAGTCAATGGTAATCGCGAAAATGTCCTAGATACTGTTACAAAAGCTATCAACTGGGCTGATGCTTTTGTCTTGGCTACTCCAGACTATCATGGATCCATGTCTGGTGCAATGAAAAACTTTCTCGATTATTTCTGGGAAGAATTTGCAGGGAAAACCTTTGGGTATATTATCGCATCTCATGAAAAAGGATTAACCGTCGCAGATCAAATGCGTACATCAGTTCGTCAATGTTATGGGTGGAGTATGCCTTATAATATTTCGATCAATGGGGGAAATGACTTTAATTCCACAGGAAATCCAATTAATTCTGCATTAGCCAATAGGATAAAGATGCTTGCACGTGACTTGGTGACATATGGAACTTTAATTAGAAGGCAATTCTTGCAAGATGTTATGAATAAAGAGGTTTCAGATACCTATGCTTCTCGTTATCGGGAATATTATAACTAACTTCTTTTTCTAATTTCAATAGCATGTCCTCTTTAAGGAGGATCCTTCAGATGTCATTTGGGAGTTCCTGGCAAGGAGAAGAGTCAACGAGGGGGAGCGGGATGGAAGTAGTATATTTTTCACTCGTTTTGTTGTCTCCAAACCCTAACTTACACTTTCTAGTTTCGGATCTCTGTCGTCTTGCCATTTCTGCTAAGACTGAAGCTGTTCCTTCCTCGCTTTAACTCACTTGAAGTAAATTCGTGTTAGTACAGACTATGTAAGGACGAACAAAGCATATGATCTTGTAAAGTAGAACATCTTTATTTTAAAGCACTTTATAATGTAGTCTTTTGTGTTAATAACAAAAATGCCAACAGAAGCTCTAAACTAGCTAATACAAAAATAAAAAAGAGGACCTACGTACTACCTCGTATGTTAGTCTTCGGCCTGTTGGGCTGATGCAGTGCTTACTGCGTTATCGTCGCCTTGAATCTGAGATGCCTGATTATCACAGAACACATACATTGGCAACTTTCCATTACCACAAGCATTTGCTTGTGAAAGTGCCTGATTCTTTTCATATTTCTTTTTTCCATCGGCAAACGCACTGTCTGTTGCAAAAGCTGTTGCTCCGATGAGCATTACTGCCATTGCTGCTACCATTACAAAATACTTGGTGTTCATATTTCTGATATCTAGGACGATCTTCTTGGTTATTTGCATTAAGCAAGTTCGTGCGCTCTCATTAATCTGATAAATATTCTATTGAAAATAGCTGTGGGATATGTGTCATATAAAGTAACGGCTTCTTACAAGATAATGATAACAAATGAAATAATACGAAAAGTTGACATTGGAGGAAGAGAATACAATTTGTCTCGCACAATGCTTTATTTTGTTATATTATAATATCTTGTTCTAGAGTTATTTTCGGTTATTTGGATGAATATGAAGATAAACTGATAGCCATTCCTCTAATCAACGACAACAAAAAAAGGTAAAGATTGGGTTGAACTGGATTAGTGTGGTCCGTTGATGCTACTTTATGAGAATGACTGTGCAGAAGCCAAGTCTACGATGTTTTTGTCACCTTGGACTTGTGATGCAGTGTTCTGGCATCCAACATTCTCAGACAAGATTCCATTTCCACACTCATTTACTTGTGCCGCTGCTTGGTTCTTACCCTTGTATTTGGTTGCGAAAGCGCTATCAGTAGTTATCGCTGTTGCTGCTACTAATGTTGCTGCTATGACTGCTACAATTGCCATATATTTGAAGTTCATTTCTGGTAACTGGAGAGGACATTCTGATTATTTACATTAAGCAAATTCAGACCATCTATTTAATCTGATAATTATTCTACTAGATATAATTAGAGATTAGCGCATCAATTAATACCTTTCTTAATTCAACGGTCGCCTGAAAGGAAACAATCTTATTTTATTGACATAGGCAATGGCTTATCCAGTCACGCATCGTAAAACATTGAATTTGTTGCATCTGTGATGCATTCTATGATTTTAAAAATTGAACTTCTATCTAAATTAATTCGTCCTAGAATCACAGATGTAGCCTTATGTCAACATCACTAAATACATGAATATGAATAGTATGGATTCTAGGTTAAATGATTATGATAAATAAGATTATGTCTTTGACCGCTTATGTTTCCCTGTTTTGCAACCAATTGACATAACAAGATACTTCAAGTCGATAGAAATAATCCTAAAAGATATGGGATGTTATTTCTGAAATGCCTCAGTACAGAAGAGAAGAGATGATGGTCCGTATCGAATTCCCAGGATACCAATTAGTAGGATTTTCCAATTGGAAGCATTCAATATTGAGCATTATTCAATGTGCTAACAAATCATAAATCCTAAGTTGTCCTTGAAAATGTTTAAACAAGATATGATTCTCAATGTATTTTATACACAATGCATGATATAATCATCATATCATATGATTGTATCATTTAGTAGTTACCTACTCTAATAAGGGCTGGTCCCATATCGTATCAACACTTCTATTAGATGTACTGCAAGGGAATATGTGTTAGACACAAAGCTGGAAGGGCCAAATTCAAGTTAGGAAGATATGAAAGTGGGCAGAAGAGATGTCAGGTTTGTCAAATCTTCATAATATGGGATGAAGGTATCTGGTGTCCGTGTTGCAGTCACAAATTAAGGTCGAATCCACGAAATATAAAATTCAGGCACAAACAGCTGCTTGCAAAAAGAAAGTTAATGGCGGATTCTGAACAAAAGGCTTTAGTTACAACTGAATAGCTCATTTCTGCACTATGACTTCACATACAATTTAGCAATGCTTTTCATTTTATTTAAGCTGCTCACTCACATCTAAATTATCCTTGATATACTACTACTCATTGTTAAGTAACAAGGTCTAGTTTTTCTTGACCGCTGCTGCTGCATATCACCTGAAAATGTTTTCATAATACAATTAATAAATTTGAGTTAGGAATTTAGAATTCTGAGAGCCTTCATAGCGCTCTTTTCCTTGTCTTTTATCTCGAGCATGATATCGAAATCTAGACTTTCTGTTTCCTTCAAGAATTTCTTAAACGATAGTGCATCAATTCTTTCAGCATGTTTGCCCCTTCTTCCCTTGATACCTTTTTTATCAGTTTCTAAATGAGGACTACTATAATCGACAATTGGCAATCCGTCCTTATTCTTATTCCATGTCGACATTGCATTCCTAAGTGCGAACCTGAGTGACTCACCATTTGATAACAACTCATGATGAAAACTATCGAAAACGATCGGAATATTTATTCGTCGATTTAATTCAAGACAATCATCTAAATTATAAAGATGATCATCATTCTCTATTACAAGTCTTCGTCTGATTGCATTATCAAGCGTAGTGTAAGTAGCAGCAAACCTTGTTAATGCCTCAATCTTATTTCCATAAACTCCCCCAACGTGTATCTGTACTTTGGCTGTTTCATCAAGTTGCATTGCATCCAAAACTTTGCAATGATATTTTAATTCGCTAATACTATTTTCTATTATCGTGTAATTTGGAGAGTTAAGAATTACAAATTGATCGGGGTGCATTGAAACTCGTATACCATGTTTTCTGATAAAGATGCCGATTTGCTCAAATTCTGAATTAAAGAGCTCAAACCAATTCAATTTACAAATCGGATGGGATGCAAAGGGGACGAGATCAGAGCTAATTCTAAAAAATAATAGGCCGTGATTGATATTATATTCCAAGATTTGGTTTAGATGAGTCAAATTGCCTCTAATGGTTTGAATTAACCTGTTTTCAGAATAGGATGCCAATCTAAAAGTAGATGGGTCAGTTCTAAGGATACTATTATTTATGCAAGGATATCCTATTTTCAAAAAAATGCTCCGCTATTACATGAATTGGATTGCTCATTTGAGTCTTCATATCCATTGGAGATATTGGAGAATGTTTGGTGATCTTGAATTCAGTACAAAATAGAAATTTCTCCATAGTATGCCCCATTGTTCTGAATATTTCATTAACCAAACTTCAATAGTCCCTGATTCTTGTTCTTCTTTGAAATATAAAATATAACCATTACTAACACTGGTAATGTTACTACTAAGATAATACCTGGAGCAGCTTGGGTTAGACCACCAATAGCATTGTCTTCAAAAATCTGAATAGAGATGGTGTGAGGATTGTAAGTCATCATCATGGTCGCCCCAAGCTCTCCAACCGCCCTTACCCATGACATAATTATACCTATAATTATACCGGTCTTGGCTAGTGGAAGTGATACCCTGAAGAAGGTCTGTAAATTGTTCTTACCTAGTACCCTTGCAACATTCTCATATGACCGATCAACTGATTCAAATGCTGCTTGACTTGCAAGGATCATAAATGGTGAGGCAACATATGTTTGAGCAATTATGATTCCAAACACGGATTGAGTAAATTCTATCCCTGGGAAGGTTTGTACAACTATTGAAGTTGGACCAAACATACCTAATAGAAGGGCCCCACTTGCCAACGGTGGAAGGACTAGTGGAATGATGACAATAAATCTTAAAATGAATTTCCCTCGAAAGTTAGAATATCTTGCCAGGAAATAGGCAAATGGAATTCCAATTATGCATAGAATTGATGTTGAGACCGTTGCAGTAAATAGGCTTAAGATGAAAGCGTCCCAAACCTGTCGTTGTGTCAATGATTCGAAAGCATTTAACGGATCCAAAAAAGTCAATATCGTGGTAAGCGGAAGCACGATATAGGCCAAAGCTATTGCTGAAAGGACCATAATTACTACATTAAATCCTCGGTGTGTTAATTCCATCTAAACATCATCCCTCCCGCCTATTCATGTAAGCAAGATCTATTTCTTAAGTTGATATGTGAAATGCCTAGCAAACTATCCATTGCTCTTATGCATTTGAGTTTTTACAAATTTCTAATACACCAGTTCTCTCTCAAGAGGTCTAAATAGGATTGGTTATGGGCAGACTAAATGAGAATGTCGCTCCAGGACCTTCATTGTTGTCATGAGCCCAAATTCTGCCCCCTTGAGCTTCAACGAGGTTTTTACAAATGTATAGGCCTAGACCAGTGCCGTTATTTGATCTTGTAGCGAATTTTGAAAATAGTCTCGGAAGTATATCGGGATCTATCCCACTTCCTCTGTCTATTACACTTATTATAATGGTTTTATGGTCTTTACTTACCTCCTTCGATATGGTAATGCTTCCATTTTTGGATGAGAATTTTATTGCGTTACCAATAAGATTCGATATTATTTGCATTACCCTATTTTTATCACAAATCAGTTTAGTAGCATTTGGTGATCCGGTATCATATTTTGGTTTATTTGAGTGGTTTTTGATCACCTTAGCAAGCTTAACTTGCTTATCGCTATAATGTTCTACTTTGTTTCTAAAATCATTGATGACGTCGTCGATTACCTCATCAATATCTACTGATTCCTTGCTCAATTTCAGTATCTTACTATCAATCCTTGTTACATCTAGGATATCATCTGTTAACCTATGAAGTCTCTTTGCATTCCTAGTAATTACTTCCAGAGTTTCTTTCAACTGAGGGTCATCTCTATTAAGTATTTTTTCATTTCTAGCCAATGCAATTTCAGATAGTCCCAGTATTGGTTGTATAGGTGTCCGTAGCTCATGGGCTGCTATGTTTATAAATTCTTGCTGAATAATATTATGAGATTCCAATTGCTTGTTTAGCAATTCTAATCTCTCCTTAGAATCCTTTAATTGCTCATACAAGTCCGATTGCTTACGAATGATATTAATTATAGATGCGTAAGATGATGCTACAGAAGGGATATTCGAATATGTCGCAATTCCTCCTGCCTCGTATGGATCCTTTAGAGTATCATCTTTGAGCTCCCATATCATAGATTTCGAATTATCTACTACCATTATTGTAATTTTCGTGTTAATTGATTTATCAGTTATAACTAAGTTGGCATTAGGGATCTTTTTTCTGATTTTATTCACCTGGTCATTAACATCTATAAACCCATCTTTGTACTTGTCTTCAATATGGTTATCATCATTATGAGCAGAATCGTCACGGCTGACCCAATTGATATCTTTTCTTGAATCGGCATATATGGGAACCAAGATAGTTAGATTGATCCCCTTCTGTAGTGCCTTTTGATAATGATTCAATGTGAATGCGTCTGCAGCTAATAAAAATGTCCTTGCCGAGGCAAACATTATCAGGATTTCGTGTCTTGCTGATCCGATAAGATCGAAAGCAAGAGATATTGAAGTACGAGTGTCACCTATAACTTGTATAACCGGGTGCTCGACGCCTTCTTCTAGTTCTTTAATTTTTTGTTCGGCAGGCGTAGCCGTACTCCAAAGAGTATCAAATATGTACTGTCCCTGTTCAACAACCTCCCTTATACTGCTATAAATTACCTCAGTGAGTGGAACACTTTCCTGCAAGACAGTAGTCGCCATATATTCTGTCTCACTTATTGCAATCCCCCCTCTCACCCCATCTAGATGTCTTAGTTCGTCTACAAGACTTATTAGCTTCTTACAATAGGGGAGATTCTCTCTCGTTATTTCAGTGAATGCACGGATTCTTCCTCCCCTTTTCCGTATTTTCATGTAACCATTTCTATACTCTTTAACATCTACCACTATCGATGGTGCGTTTCTATCGAAGAAGATATCCATTCTTTCTTTCACATTATCCATGAAATAGATTCCTCTTCCAACGGCTTTTTCAACGCCGTAAAGAACTTCTGATTTCTTGTCTTTGACTGGGGGGTATGCCTGAATTGTCAGTTCGATGGATCCCTAACTCACTTCAGCATATATAATGATAATTGAACTGGCATATACTTTGTATTTCGTGAGCAAGAAAAAATAGATTTCAGCATTTTTTACGTATTATGAATCAAATCAATGAAGCTTTTCCTTATTTCAATCCAAATATCGATAATTGTGAATCTGAATTTACGAAATGTCATAATAACATGGTATACTTAATAATAGATCCAGTAGTAGCCCAACTCTACCTTCTAATTATATCTATGTACAAAATAATGTGCGATTTAGGAGCTCGAAACTTTAAAGTTAAAAATGGTCTATAGCCAACGCGTTTTAATCGTTGGCTGATAAACCATTAACGAAATAGTCGAGTTAATAGATAATCATAGGAAGATTTAATCCATCCTCATTATCACTAATATTCATGCAAGGAATGTACGTGGTTCTGGTTTTAGGCTTTGGGTTAGGTTTACTTTTGGTAAGCTCGATCGGAACTAATGCCCAACTAGATAAAGAGGCACCAAGTGGAAATCTAACAGAGGACGTAGACGTCTCGATAAGTCCCGGAGAAGAGCTCCCTGCTAACGGTACTGTAAGCGTTAGTACCGAAGGAGCGACCGATATGGATATCAATGAATTTCCTCCGCCAGGAGTCACGGTCATAATTCAAAATGACAAAGTGGTTGTAACAAATAATCCGGTATCGTATCAATAGTATAGACGTCGACCTTTTTGTGATCTAATTTCACGTTGTAGACAGTCCACGACTTACAAAGGATAGAGAAATGACCTCCTTTTATTATTCTAGATGTTCAATATTCTACTTCACTTGATCCGATAATTTAGCTCCAAGACCCAGCCTAAGGAAGTTAATTAATACGAAAAATGGTGACTAAGGATTGACTTTAGTGTATTATTAATTTCCAATCTGCATTGTGGACATTGATGACTTCAAATTTTCATTTGGAATATTCCAAAAAGATGAAATTAGTACCAGTTTATATTGATATCTTTTATGAGACTTATTTTTCATGAATATTCTATCGCCTTTTTTTTATATTATGATATGCATAACTGATTTAAATGAACAACTTAATGAAAATGACTATAGAAACCTTATCGAGAATATAGAATTTATCCATAGCCTTGTCCTAAAAAAGATATTCATATATTCTATATGATCGCCTAGAAATCTATAGACTACGATACTTCAGTCCCTTCATCTTTTTTCCTTCAAAGAGCCGTAGTGATCCTGCTGACATATTTTCTTGTCTATTTCAGTATTATTTTCTGCGCGCGGAAAATAATAAGGATGGTATTTGTGCATGCGAGGCGTTACCAAATGATACCGTTTGATATTTTTCATATTCATGTTTGTGATGAATATCGTTCAAATCATGGGTTTGGCGTAAATTTGGATCTGAAGGAATCAATTTAATTGAGTATCAAGACCGAATTACGACCTCTTGGAATCACTCTTACGAGTATTTTCTGTGTACGAATAGCCTAATTTAGGGTGTTAATTAGTCAGAAATGTATCACATAAAATTTGCGAGGTGTAAATTCATTCCTAATTATTTTCAATTCCAGATTTACTATCTACGTTGTAGATATAACCACAATCATGATTGATATATTTAATTAAGTTAACAAAAGATTGTCGAGCGCGAAACTAGATATTGTTTCCAAGCAAGGCTTTCAAGTATATATCTCACGGGCGCACATCATAGGTAAAATAAAGAAAATGTCTACGGCAAAGACTCGATCCAATGTCAAACTCGTGAAGTCCGAAAATAAATGGGGCAGATCTAATAGGCGTCATTTCTCGCGCCAAAACCCTAGAAAGAAGACATCAGACGGATATGAATTTGAAAAGAAACCTAGGAAATTGGCATTAAGTAGGCTTACAGGCGATGGCTGGATACCTTGCCCAAGTGGTTATACGAGAGGACAAGGATGGGGTTTACTTCATAAGGCCTGGATCGGTTTCAAACGCGCGAACAACCCGAGAAATGGAGAGTCATTGCAGGATAAATTATACTGGGCGTCTATGATCCAGGCGATTCAAACTGATTTGGGAATTGCACGTTCTAGTTTTCCACAACTTTCTCTTTTAGGAGATCTAGTTTTCCTTTATGATAAAGATAAAGAATTGGAACTACAGGAACAACATGATGAATTATGGTATACCGATTATAAAAAGAAGAAGAGAGAACATATTCGTTGACGCCTCAATGATGACAGAAAATGAAATAGAGGAAATGCGAGAAGAATTTGGACCTGCGATCCAAATGGATTCACAGAATAGATACATGAGCGGATAATAATGCCAAATCTCTTTGATATGCGCAGGAGCAGACTCCATTAATACAACCTTTATGAAGAAACTCAATTTCTAAATTAATGAGAAAATCTTCCCCTACAATGAAGGAAATGAGTGTTAATATGAGTCTCAGGAGAATTCTTGTCTAAAAATGGGGGAAAATGCAATTAAACATGTGATGCTGTGCTATGTGCTAAGTTTCTTCTGCCCTTAGCAACACCTCCGTTCTTCATTTTCGATCCTTCCAATAGAACCACCACAACATGAGTCGTCACAACATGGACCGGGTCCCTGATCTATCTTTTCATTTTCTTTTGTTTTTTGTGAACTAGTCATCACTATATGTTTACTAAAGAAACTATTTAAGTTGTCAAGAGAAATTGGGTAAAGTAAGTGTAATAATGGAAACAATTCAAAACTTCACCCTGCAAATTTTTTTCTTACAAGAATGGCTACAATTGACGTTCCAACAAATGTAGCACTCCAATACAACCACAGGTTGCCTATAACTCCAGAGGTAATGGCGGGAGCTAAGGACCGTGCAGGGTTCATTGATGCTCCGGATATAAATGCAAGAAAAAATATGTCAAGTCCAACAATTCCTCCAATGACCAGCCCACTGTACCCTCTTAGTCCTTTGGTATACACAACCACTAAAATTACAGCCATCAATAAGGCGGATGCTAAGACTTCAATCCCAAATATTGTAGGAAGTGGAAACCCATAGTTGGGTGAATTTGCACCCAAGTCAGCTTCTCTTCCAATTACAGCCATCACAAATAAACTACCTAGAAATGCACCCAAGATTTCGGCTGTGAAATAGTATAGAAGTTGTAGCCTTGTAATATGTTTGGTGATCAGAAAACCTAATGTTACCGCTGGGTTAAAGTGAGCCATAGATATCTTACCAAACAAGTACACTCCTATTGCCACTCCTATGAATGGAAGAAATGCAATAAAGGGAATGCCTAATCTCCCATTAAATTTGGCATCGATTACTACTGCTCCTGTAGCCAGGACGACTACGATGAATGTACCTGTTACCTCTGCAACGAACCTTTTTTGATTTAATGTAAGTTTATCAATTGTTTTCTTCTTCAGCGACGGAAACGTCTGTTGCAAGCTCCTTGATTCTCCTCTCTATCTCATCTCTAATCTCTCTGACTTGTTCAATTGGTTGGTCTTTAGGATCCTCTATTCCCCAATCAATTACCTTGGGAATAAACAGTGTTGGACAGAAATTCTTGTCCATACATCCCATATTGATGATCTTGTCCGAGTTTCTCATCATATCTTCTGTAAGATCCTTTGACTTTTGCTTGGAAATGTCTAGTCCAATCTCATTCATTACCTGTATTGCAAGCGGGTTAATCTGGGAGACTGGTTTCGTCCCTGCACTTAATGGCTCATATCCCTCTGGAGCATATTTCCTAAAGAACCCTTCTGCTATCTGACTTCTACCAGCGTTTTCTACGCAAACGAAGAGTATTGTTTTCTTGGTTTTGATTTTCGACTTGGTTCCAAATGAAAATTTCATTCGTATTCAAAACTCCTCAATCATTGGGTACCAATTTCATTTTTTAACAGCCTTGATGACAAGACTACTGATCCTTCTGTTATCGACCTGATCTCCTTCGGTATAGAGCTTTTCGTCTAATATTTCCAGACTTTCGAACCCGCCCTTTTTGATGCTATCAATATAATTTTCCTTAGTTAGTGCTCCATCAATACAGCTACACCATTTGTCTGGATCTATTGAAGAAGTATCTTCAGTTATTTGTCTATCTGTGACAAGGTCTGAGATAACCATTCGTCCAATTCCGTTAGGTTTGAGAATTCTGTATATTTCTTTAAATGTCTTCACCTTATCTGTCGTTAGATTGATTACACAGTTACTAATTACAATATCTACACTATTGTCGTCTACAGGGATCCCTTCTTCGATGTCCCCTTTCCTAAATTCAACGTTTGTATAACCACTATCTGCTGCATTCTTTCTTGCTTTTTCCAACATTTCATCAGTCATATCTATACCAATCACCCTTCCAGAGGCTTTGACCATATTAGCCGCGAGAAATACATCAATACCTGCACCAGAACCTAAATCAACGACTGTATTACCTTCCTTGACAAAAGCAAACTTCGTAGGCGTACCGCAACCAGCACCAAGAATAGATGCTTGTGGAATCGACTTAAGCTCTCTTGCGTCATATCCGACTAGTTTGGAAACCTGTGCAGGTGATTGCGCGGGCTGAAGAAATGTATCATTATTATTTCCTGAGCAACAGCCTCCTGCACTTTCTAATCCAACTGAAGGACCACAACAGGAGTCACCTATAAGAGCGACTTTTGCGTATCTTTCCTTTACTATTTCTTTTATCTTTTGTGAACTAGCCATAGAATATGTTTACCAGAGAAACTATTTAAGTTGTCAAGAGAAGCTAGGTAAAGTAAGTGTAGTTATGGAAACTAATGCAAAATCTAAAAAACCAAAGACACCGCCGAGAGCAGAAAAGGCCCTTCCTATGTTAAATGAGACCTGCAGCTTCGAAGGTTATGACCCTGAGATGCTCATGAGAGAAACAGCAAAGCTCAGAGGATTGATAACAAAAAGAGGAACACTTGAAATCCTTATACCATTATGTTGTACAACAGAGTCAGTTCGTTACATAAAGTTTAGAAGTGCTATGAAAGGGTTTAGCAGCAAGACACTAGCGGCAAGACTCAAAGAACTGCAGAAAAATAAGATACTCGAAAGAAAAGCATACAATGAGATTCCTCCAAGGGTCGAGTACCGGTTAACTCCTAAAGGACAAGAGCTCGTAGAATCGGTTAATAACCTCTTTCAATGGCTAAAGAAATGGTCAGGAACAGAGTCGCCTTAAAGGTTCTCCAGTAAAGTTGTGATTAGTCACGAATGATATCGCTTGCGATATTGTGTGAATATCAGTCAGTAAAGTAGTTATAGGTCCTGATCTGGGCCTGATATTGTTGTAATGGGAGCAGTGATAATATTTTACAGCCCTCGTTCCTAGGCATGGTAAGTGGTCGTCAACTATTTGACCAGTATTTTACTATGATACAAGGAATAGCTAGCTCAGAAACTATAGATACTTTTTCTCCAAAATATAGAATATGTCGAAACATCTACCCTAAACAGGTATGAAGTAATCTACATGATCGACATAGAAACCTATAGACTACATTAACCACATCGTATACGAATTAATAATTATCAGGGGGTAGCCAAAGTAAATGGAAACAAAAATGGGCTTTAAACTAATGATTGCTTCGGTACTTGTGATGGTATCAATGATACCAGCAAGTTTCTCTAGCAATGTATTTGCTCAAGGACCAGGAGCTCTCAATGGGGCAGGGGCCACATTCCCATTCCCACTGATAGATACTTGGAGGGTCGAATATGAAACAGTCGATCCAGGCACAACGATCAACTATCAGTCGATCGGAAGTGGCGGCGGTGTCAAGCAATTTACGGAAAACACGGTCGATTTCGGTGCGACTGATGCTCCACTGACCCCAGAAGAAGTGGCAAATGCGCCAGGTGCAGTTCATATACCTGAGACAATAGGATCTGTAGTCCCAGCTTATAATATTCCTGAAGTGCCAGATAGCGGACTCAAGTTTACTGGTCCAGTTCTTGCTGACATCTTTTTGGGTAAGATTACCAAGTGGAACGATCCTAGACTTGTAGAACTTAACCCCGACGCGAATCTCCCAGATGAAAATATTATAGTAGTGCATAGATCAGATGGATCTGGAACGACATATGTATGGACAGATTATCTTACAGCTATAAGTCCGGACTGGGATCAGCAAGTTGGAAAAGGTAAATCAGTTCAGTGGCCGATAGGCATTGGTGCCCCAGGAAATGAAGGTGTAGCTAACGGAATCAGAGGTAGTCCATACACTCTTGGTTATGTAGAGCTCGCTTATGCCTTAACTACAGGTATGCCCGTCGGTTTTGTCCAAAACCAGGCTGGTACCTTCGTTGAGCCGACCTTAGACTCCACGAAAGCCGCTGTCGCAGCATCAGCACCCACGTTACCTGCAGGTGATGGTGATTGGTCGAACGTAACAATGGTGAACGCTCCAGGAGCCGATTCATTCCCAATTGCAAGCTTCTCATACCTATTAGTAGATAAGGACCTGTCTGCAAATCCAACCATGACAGAACAGAAGGCCAAAGCACTTGTTGACTTTATTGATTGGGCGGTAACAGATGGACAGCAATTCGCATCAGATCTAGGTTACGTTCCTCTTCCAGAAAACGTAGTGCAATTGAACGAGAAAACATTGAATGGGCTAACCTTTAACGGAAATCCAATACTCAACTCGACTGGAACATAGCCGTGGTGACTGATCTTCCAGTTTCTTTTTTATTTTACAATCAAATAGAGAAGTAAAAACAAGAGATCCGTAATGTAAAAAGCTTATTATTTTGACGGTCCTACTTTTCAATTTAAATAATCTTTAAGTTGACAAGAGCGATCTTCTAAAATAATATTTATTGTGTTTGAGGCGCATACAATTACATCAATCATATCGTATAGTGGGAAAAGGAAAGTCAGTTCAATGGCCTACCGGCATAGGTGTTCCAGGAAATGAAGGTGTCGCAAACGGAATCAGGGGAAGTGAGAATTCTATTGGTTATGTAGAGCTTGCTTATGCGTTGACTACGGGAATGCCGTATGCTTATATCCAAAATCAGGCAGGAAATTTCGTAGAACCCACGTTGGCTTCAACAGAGGCAGCAGTAGCCGCTTCAGCTGCGAATTTGCCAGCAGGAGATGCATCATGGAATAATGTCACTTTAGTAAATGCACAAGGTGCTGATTCATACCCAATTACTAGTTTCTCATACCTGCTATTGAACAAGGAAATGGCTGACAATCCATCAATGACACAAGCTAAGGCTACAGTACTATTAGACTTCATCAAATGGGCAATAACTGATGGACAGCATTTGCTCCAGAGTTAGAGTACGCGCCTCTCCCAGATGAAGTAGTAAAATTGAATCAAGACACTCTTGGTCAGATTACCTTCAATGGACAGCCTATAACGAATTCAACACAAGGATATCAGATAGAAAATTACTGCCAAACAAGGCAAATAACCCTCCAGACTCATTTTTTTCTTTTTTAAATTTAAGAGAACAAAAGCTTCTATGTTGGAAAGAGAATAGTAAATTGCAAGACTCCTCCATGAAATCTAAAAATGAATACTTGGCCAATACTAATAATCTGATAATCCTAGCCCAGCAAAAATAGTTCCAAATTTTCTAAATCCTTTTTATTCAACTTCTTGACAAATAAATCATTATTCTATTTGGACAGACAAATTAAGCGACCGATCGGAGTCACGATAATTGCCATTCTGACTATTATTGGCGGAGTAATTTTGACTTTTGGAGGGATTTCATTACTGGTCTTTGGGGCATTCTTTACATCAGTTCCTATCGATGTTTTCATTTCAGAGCAAATGCAAAAACAACGACAACAACAACTACAGCTGCAACAGCCAGAGCAACAACCACAACAAGAACTACAGAATGCAGCAGAATTACAGGAACTAGCAAGATTCCTCGGCGGCGTTGGGATAGTGATAGGTGCAATAGTTCTCGCAGTTGGTATTGGATATTTGGTTGTATCTTATGGATTATTGAAAGGAAAGGAATGGGCTTGGAATATAACCGTCATATTAACAATTATTGCG
>Ga0081455_10001307_pt1 | contig 30905 bp, 31 predicted proteins | sample TabmetS3T2R1_FD_70207 | JGI IMG/M metagenome (GOLD analysis project Ga0081455, IMG submission 70207) | Tabebuia heterophylla rhizosphere microbial communities from the University of Puerto Rico - S3T2R1 | ecosystem: Host-associated > Plants > Roots > Rhizosphere ... | reverse complement strand
CGCGCCAGTCCTGGCCAAGCGCGTGCATGCCTTGTCCAAAGGCTATAGCCGCCGGCTCATGCTGGCCGTGGGCCTGCTCACACCGCAGCCACTGCTGCTTATGGACGAGCCGTTTGACGGCTTCGATCTCAGGCAGACGCGCGAGATCATGGGCGTACTCCGGCGGTGCGCGGCTGCGGGCCGCACCCTGGTCCTCGCGATCCATCAGTTACTGGATGCCGAACGGGTCTGCGACCGCTTTGTCCTACTCGCGGACGGTCGCGTCTGCGGAGCCGGTACGCTCGGCGATCTCCGCACGCAGACGCAGCTCCCCACCGGCAGTCTGGAGGAGGTCTTCCTTGCGCTCACCTAAGATAGCAGTGGTCCGGCATGCGCCCCTCTGGCCGCTGCTCGCGAAAGAGCTATGGGAAGTCCTCAGCGGCAGGGCGTTATGGACGATGCTACTGCTCCTGTGCCCGCTGATCGGCTATAGCTTCGTGCAAGCCGTGGCGCTCTACAGCGAGGCAAGTGTATCTGCTCTACAATCGCCCGTGCTGGCACGCGGGCTGTCGCCGCTGGATGGGGTGCTGGTGCCGTCCCTGGGGGCCTGGTACATCGGCATCACGCTGCTGTTTCCGTTTGTGGCCATCAGGGTGCTCAGCCAGGAAAAGGAGTCCGGGGCGCTGCGTCTCCTGGTCCAACTGCCGTATCGGGCCTCCACACTCGTCGCTGCCAAGCTGACGGCCGTGCTCGCGGCATGGGCGCTGGCCAGCCTCCCCGCCCTGTCAGTCCTGGCCCTCTGGGGCCTGCTGGGCGGGCATGTCGCTCCTCCAGAAACGCTCAATCTGCTCGTGGGCCATCTGTGCTACGGCCTGCTGGTCGGCGCCATTGCGCTTTTCGCCGCCACGGTCGCGGACAGTGCTGCCACTGCGGCCATCCTCACCCTAGCCTGCACGATCGGATCCTGGGTGCTCGACTTCACGCTCGCCGGCCGTCCAGGTGTGCTAGCCTGGATGGCTGGGCTCTCGCTGACGCAGACGCTGCGTCCCTTCGAGCAGGGACTGCTCGAAGTACGTCTGGTCGTGGGCATCGCGGCCGCTCTCGGTGGTTTTGCTGCCCTTGCGGCGGTGTGGCTGCCCCCAGGGGTCACGGCGCGTGCCAAGCTCGCGCGCGCGCTGGGATGCGTCCTGGTGACGGGAGCCCTCCTGGCCCTAGCGACCCAGATTAGCCTGGCGCTTGATGTCACAGAGGACCAGCGCAACTCCTTTCCTCCCGCCGATCAGGGGGCGCTGGCACAGCTGACACAACCGCTCATGGTGACCGTGCACCTGGCCCCGGAAGATCCCCGGTATGCTGACCTGCAGCGCAACGTGTTAGCGAAGCTGGCGCGTACGCTGCCGCACGTTACCATCCGTCTGGCCGGTGGCCGGCATACCCTGGCCAGCAGTGCAGAGGATGAGGCGTATGGCGAGGTCGAGTACGCCTATGGTGCGCGCACCGCCACCAGTCGCTCGACCAGTCCACGCGAGATCTTACCGCTGCTCTACGACCTCGCGCAGATGCCGGTTCCAACGGCGACCGCCACTGGCGAGTACCCTGGCTATCCCTGCGTCGCCAACGCCCAGGCGGCGCTGCTCTGGTTCTGCGGTGGGCTGCCCCTGATGATTGGACTCACGTGGTGGTGGACCCGCCGTCCCCCGCGCCTTGACCGCGGGCTATATAGGCAGGAGGTCAGTTATGCAGATCATTAGGTGTCTGAGAGCCCTCGGCATCACAGCCTGCGGGTGCGTGGCACTGGTGTTGACCGTTGTGGCGGCACAGCAGCCCATGAAGATCGAATTTTCAGAGGACGCCGTGGGCGCCGAACCGAAGTCCTTCGTGAGCGTCGTCGGCATCTGGCGGATTGAAAATGAAGGTGGGAACAAGGTGCTGGCGGTCGACGGCCGGCAATGGAAGGAAGGGCAGGCCGCCGCCGGGATCGCCGACAAGGCGCGTGCGCTCTACGGCGAGCGCTACGCTGAGTTCCTCGACCGGGTCCAGGCCTATGCGTATTTCCCGTATACCGTCGCCCAGGACGTGCAGGATTTCCGCAAGGGCGACATCACCGTGCGCTTCGAAGGCATTTCTGGTCGCATTGATCAGGGAGCCGGCATCTTATTCAACCTGAAGCCCAACGGCGACTATCTGACGGTCCGGGCCAACTGTCTCGAAAATAATCTCGTGCTGTGGAAGTTCGAAAAGGGCAAGCGCTCATCCGTGAAGTGGGTGCGGGACACGCCGACCCCGAGCCATCAATGGCACGAGCTCAAGGTCCACATTGAGGGGGCCAAAGTGGAAGGCTATCTCGACGGGAAGCGCTACCTGGAGCACACGCTGCCCGAGCCTGTGTCCGGGCGCATCGGACTCTGGTCCAAGGCAGACAGCCACGTGTACTTCGATGCTTTTACGGTGACGCCGGCGGACTGAGGTGCGACGCAGGGGACGACCTGCGGGCTGACCGCATGGTCGTGATGCCCCGCAGCTGGCGCACCCGGTACCACACTGCATACCGCCACGCAGAGGACAGGACATGACAGACGACAGGCTCCCCTCCTCGGCACGTACACACCCACTGGCTCGGGTCACTGTGCTTGTACTGACCCTCGTGCTGACGGTGGTATACGCTCGGGCGGCGGAGGAGTTCCAGCGCCTCTCGGCACGCGAGATCCGTGCCCAGATCATCGGCAACGTCATCACGGACGAGTCGCACTGGTCGCACCATTTCCATCCCAATGGGACGTTGCACTCCATCGTGCTCTCGCAGCTCAGGCAGGGCACCTGGAAGATCAACGGGCATACCCTCTGCCTGATCCTCAAAATGCGCAAGCAGGAGACCACCACCGAGTGCTATGAGGTCTGGCGGTGGAAAGATCACATTGAGTATCGGGACAGCCGTGCGACGGTCATGACAGGGTTCGTGCGGAAGGAGTGGCGCTGACCGCCAGCAACAGACCATAGACATGCCTGTCTCTCTACGGTATAGCACGCAGGAGGAACCATGCTACCCAGTGACCTGTACAGTCAGCCCAATGCTGCTGACCCCGTGCTGGAGGAGCGGACGGTGCTTGACATCGTGCGTTGCCATGGCGTGCGCTGTTCTACGGTCACCAGTATTGATGAGACCGGTGGCGAGGCTCGGGCCTATGTACTTGACGATAACCTTGTGTTGAAGGTGCAACGGCCGCATCGCCTTCGCCCCCGGACCAGTTTGGAAAAGGAGGCGTTCTTCCTGCATCAGCTTGCCGCCTACCCAGACATTGTGGTCCCACACGTGCTGGGATACGGCCGGCATGATACCATCGAATACCTTGTGATGACGCGGATGCAGGGAGTCCCCGCGCTCACGGTCGAGCTCGCAGGGGAGCACAGGATGGCCGTGCTCCATCAGCTCGGGAGGACCCTGCGGCGCCTGCACTCGATTCCCCAGGCGCCTTTCTATGACAGCGCGCTCTTGCCTGGCACCCGCACCCGGGAGGAGTTTGTCGCGCGTGTGCGGGCGAACCTGGCACAGGCTGTGCTGATCATTAGTGCCACGCCCAACCTCTGGCAGCTCGACGTCGCGCCCGTGGACCTGGCCTCCAGGGTGCTGGCGGCACTCCCTGCCTCGATCGATCTGGTGGCACTGCACTCGAACCCCGGGCCAGTGCATACCTTTGTACGGCCGGACACCCTTGCTTTTGTCGGCCTGATCGATTTCGGCGATGCCTACATCAGTCATCCTGCGCTCGACTGGCGGTGGCCGACCCACGCGGACCGTGTCGCCCTGCTGCACGGCTACTGCGACGAAACACCGGCAACCGACGAGTTTCTGGCCGCGTGGCGCGCCGGCCTGGTGCTCAGTGATATGTTGGCGCTGGCGACACGACCGGAGGCGAGGCCCCAGGCCCTGGAGAGATTGCGTGACCTGTGCATGACCTTTGGGTGAGTCCAACGCCGCGTCTAACGTCGCATGTGACGCAACATCAGGGAGGACCTCGTGTCGATGAGCTACTATCTCTGGGAGCTGCGCCCGTACTTCCGGCAGGTGGCGGGGCAGCTCGTGCTCGGCTCCCTGGCCGGGATCGTCATGAACACCGCGGTGGTGCTACCCGCCATCCTGCTCGGCCGGGCCATTGATGCGGTGCGAGCCTTTGAGCGTGGTGACGTGGGCGCGGGTGCGGTGGGCTGGGCCGCCCTGGCTTTCGTGGGCGGCACGCTCCTCACCGAAGTCCCCCGCGCTGCCAAGCGCTGGTGGCTGATGACGGCGAATGCCCGGATCCGGGCCAATATTCGAGCGGATGCCTGGCGCGGGGTCATGGCCTGGCCGATGGCACGCCTGGACCGCACCCCGGCTGGCGACGTGATGGCGCGCATTATCGGCGACGTCGAGGTGCTGGGTGTCGGCGTGCGCGAGTTTTCTATCGAGACCTGGGACACGGTCCTGTTTTCCCTCTCGCTCATGATCGCGATGTTCGTCTATGACCCACTCCTGACCGTGCTGGCCCTGCTGCCGGTGCCTCTGGCCATGCTGCTGGCCAAGGCGACGGGCCGGTGGGTCGCCAGTCGCACCACGGCCTCGCGCGAAGCCAACGCCTCGCTGACCACGGCGCTCCAGGAGCAGCTGGCTGGTATCCGGGTGCTCCGACTCTTTGGCCGCACGGGCGCAGCCGTGGCACGCGTGGACACGCTGTCAGGAGAGCAAGCCGACACCAACCTGGCCCTGGTACGGCTACGCGGCGGACTCCGACCCGTCTACACGACGCTGATGAGTGCTGGCGTCTTGTTCGTGGTCTGGCAGGGAGGCGAGAAGGCCGTCAATGGTGCCATGACGGTGGGCGCCTTCATCGCCTACCTGGAACTCTATCTGCGCTTCGTCAACCGGGGCTTTCGCGTGCCCCAGATGATCAACTCCATTCAGGGCGGCGCTGCGGCGTATGCACGGCTGCGTCCACTGCTGGCTCCCCCACTCTCGCTGGCCAACGAACCCCGTGGGGCGTCCTTCCAAGCCGGCCATCTTGTCGGACTCCGGGAGCCGGTGCCGACACCACCCGCTGTGCCCACCGGACCGGTGGCGGTCGCGTTGCGTGGCGTCACCTTCCGGTACTCGACCGCCACAGCTCCCGCGTTGTACGATATTTGCCTGGATATTCCGGCTGGCGCCCTGGTCGCGGTCACGGGGCCTGTGGGCTCGGGGAAAAGCGCCCTGGCCAGGGCACTCCTGGGGCTCTACCCCTTGGAAGCGGGCCAGGTGCTGCTGGATGGCTGTCCCCTGGACAAGATGCCGGCGGCCGAGCGCGCTGCTCGTACCGGCTATCTCCCCCAGGACCCCTACCTCTTTTCTGGCACCGTGCGCGAGAACATTGTGTTGGGTTCGGCACACCTGCATCAGGTGCAGGATCACGCCCCCCATAGCGTGCGAGAGCACCCGGTCTTAACCGCGGCTGTGGCGTGCGCCGCCCTTGGCGCGGATCTGGGCACCTTTCCTGCCGGCCTGGAGACGGACATCGGCGAACGGGGCATCCGCGTCTCCGGTGGCCAGCGCCAGCGCATGGCGCTGGCACGGGCGATCGCGGCCTGCGGCACACTGACGCCGGGACTGCTGGTGCTGGATGACCCCTTCTCGGCCTTGGATCTGGACACGGAAGCCACAATTGTCGCGGGCTTGCGACAGCTCTGTGGCCCATCGCAGCCGTATGCTCAGCAGTGCACGATTGTGATGTTCTCACACCGCCTGCTGGCCTTTCCTCAGGCCGATCTGGTGGTGGTGCTGGACCATGGCCGCATTCGTGAACAGGGAACGCATGCCGAGCTGAGCGCCGGCAACGGGCTATACGCCCGCATCTACCGGGCGCAGCGTCTGGTCAACACAGGTTAGGACTGCGCTGTCCGTCATACCGCCTTTGGGCCGTACAGGCAAGCAACTGGCCCAGGCCGGGACGATAAGCATCCGTAACGAAGGGAGGCACCTCGTGAACAACACGCGTACCTCGACCGCCCCTCAGCCACACGGTGGCATGACCTTGCGCCACCTGTGGGACATGCTCCAGCCCTGGCACAGGTGGCTGACCCTGGTGGGCGTCACGGTGTTCCTGGGTGCCGTGTTGGAGCTGGTACCGCCGCTGTTGGTGAAGCAGATCGTGGATGCGCACCTGGCGCTGGGCCGGTCCGAGGGCTTGCTCTGGATTGCGGTCCTCTACCTCGGTGCCACTGCCGCCGTGCAGGGGATGGGCTTTCTGACGGAGTATCTCACGGCCATTATTGCGCAGGGCGTGCTCCACCGGTTGCGCGTGCGCCTGTTCGCACACCTGCAGACGTTACCCCTGAGCTACTACGACCACACCCCACTGGGGGATAGTATCAGCCGCTGCACAGCAGATGTCGAAACCGTGTCGACGCTCTTCACCACAGCGGCGACCGGTGGGGCGGTGGCCTCGTCGGGAGGTGGACAGGGTGGGACCAGCGGGGCCACGGTCCTGATGGGGGTGGTCCGGCTGGGGACGATCGCCGCGGCCATGGTGGCCCTCAGCCCGCTCCTGTCGCTGGTAGCGGCGCTGACCGTTGTGCCCGTGGTGCTGGTGACCAGATATTTTCAGGTGCGTGTGCGCGACGCCGAATGGGCCAACCGTCAGGCGGTCGGGCTGCAAAATACCCACCTCCAGGAGATGCTGGGCGGTGTGGAGGTCATTCGCGCGCTCGGTAGTGAGGCGACCTTTATCGCCCGGTTCCGGGCTGCACTCCACGATGGGCTGGCCGCGCACAATCGCGCCACCGTATACTCGGCCCTCTACATCCCCCTGATGGTGATCCTGTCGACCCTGGCTATGGCCCTGGTGCTCTGGGTCGGTGTAGCCGGCCAGGGCATGCTGGCGGCCCTCGAGATCTCGCTGGGTACGCTCACCGCTTTTGTCCTGCTCTTGCAGCGCTTTTTTGTGCCGATTATGAGCCTGGGCAACGAGTGGCAGACCGTGCAAGCAGCCCTCACAGGGTTGGAGCGCATCTTCCAGGTGCTGGCACTCCCGTCCGAAGAAGCTGCGCCCGAGCGCCGGCTCCAGCCGTACTCCTGGAGCAACGCCGCCATTGCAATGCAGGATGTATTCTTTGGCTACCTGCCCAACCGCCCGGTACTGCGTGGTGTGTCTCTCGAAGCGCAGCCAGGAGAGCATCTCGTCCTGGTGGGACGGACTGGTGCTGGGAAGAGTAGCATCTTACACCTGCTGGGCGGACTGTATACCCCGTGGAGCGGGACGGTCCGGGTCTCTGGCACTGACCCGACAGTGTTGAACGACGAGGAGCGTCGGCGGGCACTGGGTGTGGTCCTGCAGGTCGTGCAACTCTTCCGCGGCACGGTGTTCGACAATCTCACATTGGGCGAGAGGTCGTTGTCGCGCGAGACGGTCCAGCATGCCGCGGCCCTCACCGGGGCGGACGCCTTCATCCAGGCCTTGCCCCAGGGCTATGACACGCTACTGGGCAGCGGTCTACAACTCTCGGCCGGCCAGCGCCAATTACTCGCCCTCACCCGCGCTCTGGTGTGGGATCCCGCTGTGCTGTTGCTGGATGAGGCCACGGCCGCCATCGACAGCGCCAGCGAGGCGGCCTTTCGCGCTGCGTTGCAGGCAGTGGTCCTTGGGAGCGGTCGCACAGTGCTCACCGTCGCTCATCGCCTGGCCACGGCCCAGGAAGCCGACCGGGTCCTGGTGCTGGAGGCTGGCCAGATTGTGGAAGCGGGTGCGCCAGAGGAGCTCATCCGCCGCGGCGGACGGTTTGCCGCCCTGCTGGAGCTGGAGGCTGCCGGGTGGGAGTGGCAGACCGATGGCAGAGCCGTCAGGCCGTAAGGCATGCCCCTGTAGGCGTGATGGGTCCATCAGAGTATCGTGTGTCGAGCCAAGGATGAGCGCAAGAGAGGCGAGGGGTGAAGACCACACCCGGAGGAGTACGACAGCACTGGTGGGAGGTGCTCAGCATCTTCCTGAAGGTTGGCGCCCTCAATTACGGCGGGGCCGCCGTGGGCCTTATCCAGGCGGAGGTGCAAGACAAGCGCGGCTGGGTCTCGAAAGCCCAGTTTCTGGAGGGACTGGCGCTGGTGAATACCTTGCCAGGTCCAAGTGGGATTCAGATCGGGATCTTCGTCGGCTATGCCCGGGCCGGCTGGTGGGGCGGCGTGCTGGCAGGGCTGGGTTTCATCCTCCCCGGGTTTGCCATGTTGCTCGCCTTGACCCTGCTCTATCAGCATTATGGCGCCCTACCGCGCCTGCGCCATATGTTCTATGGGCTGAATCCTGTGGTGGTGGGCATCTTCGCCATGTCCGTGTACCGGCTGGGCCAGGCCGCGGTGCGCACGTGGACGCACGTCCTCCTCGCGGTCGCCAGTGCCCTGGCCATCGGCCTCACACCACTGGGTATCGTCCCTACCTTGCTCCTGGCGGGGGCTGCAGGCGTCGCCCTGTACGGCTCGCGCACCCGGGGCATCGCCGCCGCGCTGGGCATCCTGGTGCTGTACGGTGCCACCCGGTGGGGGAGCGCGTGGTGGGCCATCCCGGCCGTCACGGGCACGCCGCTCGACCAGGTGGGGAACGCCCTCCGTCCGAGTCTCTGGGAGATGGGACTCTTCTTCCTTAAAGTCGGGGCCTTTACCTTTGGGGGAGGATTGACCATTTTGGCGTTTATCCAAGAGCAGGTCGTCCAGCACTTGCACTGGCTGACGCCGCAGCAATTCCTGGATGGTCTGGCCCTGGGGCAACTCACGCCAGGCCCCACCCTCATCCTGGCCGCGTTTGTGGGCTATGCGGTCGGCACCTTCTGGGGGGCGGTGGTGGCCGTGGCAGCTGTTTATCTGCCCTCTTTTCTGTTGCTGCTCGCGGTCCTACCCATGTTGGAGCGCATCAAACGCCTGGCCTGGATGCCGGCCGCATTGCAGGGGATTAGCCCCGCGGTGATCGGCATGACCGCGGTGGCGGTGCTCCGCATGCTGCCCGCGGCGGTCCCGGACCCCCTTACCGGGGTCGTGGCCCTGGGCACGGTTGCGGCGATGGGGCTCTGGCACCTCAGCCCCCTGCCACTCATCACCGGAGGCGCCGCTCTTGGCTTTGTCCTGCGCACTCGGTTGTTGTGATGGTCGTAGTGAGCACACCCGCGAGCTGCTGTCTTCGGGGTCCAGAAGCGTGGCATCTGCGGGGCAGACGTGGGGCCATGACCATCCGTGGCGTGCACGTGGTAGGGGGCAGTCGTGGGTGGACAGCCCATCATGGTGGAGACGAACGATGCGTACGGCCCTCGGCGGTCTGAGCTGGGTCGAGTGGGACGCCAGGATGGCGATCGCGGCGCGGGCAACGCGCAGCTTCTCCCAGAGTGCGGTCGCGGTCCTCATTGCGATCTATCTCGGTTTGCATGGCTTCTCGCTGGTACAGGTCGGCGCCTTCTTAACTGTTGGCGCAGCGGGCGCGGCGCTCGCCGCCATCGTAGCGGGGGTGCTGGGAGACGCCGTAGGGCGCCGCCGGACCCTCGTGGCCCTGAGCGGCCTCATGGCGCTTGCCGGGATCGTGCTCGTCATGAGCGAGAGCTTCCCCGTCTTGCTCATCGCCGCCTTCGTGGGGAACCTCAGCGGGTTCGTTGGGGGAGGCGGGACAGGTCCGCTTGAACAGGCCGTCCTGGCCGTCTCTGTGACACCGCAACGACGCACGGAGCTCTTCGCCTTGAGCAGTATTGCTGGTACCATCGCGGGTGCGCTCGGGGCGCTCGCGTCCGGCATGCCAACCTTGCTGCAGCGCGCGCTCGGACTCGGGGCGCTTACCTCCTTCCGCCCCGTGTTTGTCGCCTATACGGTCCTGGCGGTGATCACCGCGCTGTTTTATAGCCGTCTGTCCAGTCAGGCCGAACTCCCGAGCGGCGCGGCGCGGTGGACGAACCCGTTCACACTGCCCTCCCGGGGCCGCATCTTCACCCTGGCGGGGCTCTTCACCGTCGACAGCTTTGGTACCGGGCTCATCGTGCAGAGCCTGGCGTCCTACTGGTTTTTCACGCGCTTCGGACTCCAGCCCGGCTCCCTGGGGGCCTTGTTCTTTGCATCCAGCGTCCTGACGGCGATCTCCCTGTGGGTCGCCGCACGTCTCGCCCGGCGGATCGGGCTGCTGAACACGATCGTCTTCACCCATATCCCGGCGAGCCTGTTTCTGATCGCTGTGCCGTTTGTGCCCGACGCCTGGATGGCTATGACGCTCTGGTTGCTGCGAGCCTTCTTCGCGCAGATGGACGCGCCAACCAGTCAGTCCTACACCATGGCGGTCGTCGCTCCTGAAGAACAGACCGCCATGGCGAGCGCCACGACCGTGACCCGGAGCGCCGGGCTCGCGGCCGGCCCGTCGGTGGGGACAGCGCTGTGGACCGCGCTCGGACCCAGTGCGCCCTTCCTCATGGGCGGCACCGTCAAAATTGCCTATGACCTGACGTTGTGGTGGATGTTCCGCCGGGTCAAACCTCCGGAAGAGGTGGTGGACGGGTAGAAAAAGCCCTGAAGGTGCTGTGGGCCTCGTTGATGGGCATCATAGCTGTCGTGTAAACTACGAGGAACCACACACGGACTTCTCCTGGCCTCAATGGCGCGAAACGTGACAGCATCATCGTGTGCAGCGCGGTAGTCGCCGGCTATGAAGCCGTGAATCGCTTGCTGCACCCACAGCCTGTGGGGCTGCTCGGCTGGGTGGCGGCCGCAGGTCTTGTCGGCTTTGTCGGGAATGAGTGGGTGGCGGGATTCCGCATCCGGGTCGGCCGGGCCATCGACAGTGTCGCCCTGATCGCGGACGGCTATCATGCGCGCACCGACGGGCTCACCAGCCTGGCCGTGGTGCTGGGCGCGCTGGGCGTGTGGCTGGGCTTTCCGGCGGCCGACCCGCTGATCGGCCTCGTGATCACGGCGATGATCGTCGGCATTGTGTGGCAGTCGGCGAAGGCGGTCTTCACGCGCCTGCTCGATGGGATCGACCCTGCCGTGCTGGCGGACATCCGCCACGCGGTCGAGCACACGCCTGAGGTGCAGGCGGTGACGCAGGTGCGTGCCAGGTGGGTGGGGCATCGCCTGCATGCGGAACTCAATATCACCGTCCGTCCGGAGCTCTCGGTGGCCCAAGGGCATGCCATTGCCGCGGAAGTGCGGCATCACCTTTTGCATCACTTGCCATCTCTCGCCAACGCCATCATCCACGTGGATCCGCTCGATGCCTCAGGCGAGGAACATCATCGGATTGCAGAACATTGGCATGGCGATTGGCTGGCTCATTCCCATCCATAATGGTCACGGTTCCGGTCGCTTGGGGTGTCCTGCGCACGCTCGCGCCGGGAGGTGCGGCCGCCTGGCGTGCATTGGAGCAAAGGCTGGAGCAGCGCCGCGCTGATCGTGCTGGAGTTGGACAAGCACCTCAGTACGGGGATAGGAAGACCAGGAGGGGCGAAGCGGGCAGAGTAGCTCGGAGAAGCTGTGGGCAACCTGATTCCTACCTGTGCACTGTGTCGATGGTAACGTGGTCGTCCCGGCTACTGTCATCGGTCACAGGCCTCTTAGAAGTCTAGCTCTGAGGCGGATGCCATCCTGCTTCAACCCAATGACGACGAGCAGGCACAATGAACTCATTGTTCATCTTGAGCGCCTCAACCGTGGCACGACCAATCACCGTCAGGCCAATGATATACATCCCATTGTCGCTCCAACGAAAATGCTCATGCCATTGCTGCGTGCGAGGATGAAACAGCGGCACCTCGGTGCGGGTTTCCGGATCGAAACCACGCGTTTGGACCCACTTATAGCTGTTACACCAGGCACACGCCAGGCATAGGTTGCTTTCGTCTGAGCGGCCGCCGCGGGAGAGGGGAATGATATGCTCAATGTGCATCTGCGCTCCGCTGATTTCTTGGGCTGTCTGGCAATATTCACAGCGGTAATGCGCCACAGAAGCGATCTTTTCACGGGTAGCTCGTGAGAGAGACTCCATGCCGTGGCGCTAGACCTGACTGAGGAGGGGTTCTCCCCCGCGCAGACTGAGCAAAGCGTAGGCACGCGCTTTCAAGAGAGTCATACGGCCATATTCCTGGCGCAAGGCGTCCAGTTGCCCTTGCTCATCCGGGGTGAGAGGACGTTGCCCTTGCAGATGTGTCAGCTGCTGTAACTGTGCCTGTGCCGCTGCGGACATTTGCTCTCGTGCAATACGCCATAATTCCTGGCTATTAAGCCACGTCATGCGCATCAATTCTGCTTGCATATCGTCCGGGACATCATACATGGTGGGGAGGACAGCCGCCAGAAGATCCTGTAAGACATCTTCAACCGGCCGTTGCAAAGCCGCTGCGGCCTGTTGGGCTTGTTCCATGGTCCGTTCTGGCAAAGTGAGTGTGATGGTCGTCATGGGTCTTTCCACCTTGCAGTGACGCTACTTCCAATAGCATATGCATCTTAGCAGAAGGGTCCCGTACAGGCAATGGCCAGGGCATGCTGGAGCCGCGGAAGAGAAAAAGTTTGACATCCATATTCTGGAGGATACCATACAGCAGAGCCGCTCTGCTGGGAGGTGCTAGCCAATAACGCTGGCGTGAGGTCCTACGCGTGACTGTGTGAACAAGGCCGGGTCGGCGCACGGAGGGGTCGGCTCAACAGCTAGCGATTGCCTATGCTATTGACTTATGGCGGGCGCTGCGGAGTGGCGGTGGCCCGGTACAGGAAACCGGTCCTGACTCAACGAGACGCTGGTCCTCCCCCACATTGTCACGCTCTAGCCCGAAGGCCGCTGCCGTGCAACCACAGAGCCGCGATCCTGTCTTGACCGTTCTTCACGATGCTGACTTTCGTACCATCTGGTGCGTAGGTGGCTTGTCTGAAGTGGCCCGGTGGATGGAGCATCTGGTGCTGAGCTGGCTCATCTGGCAGGTGACCCGCTCGCCCTTGCCGTTGGCCCTGGTGCTCGTGTTCAACAACCTGCCCAGGCCCTTGTGCTCCCCGTTTACTGGCCTGCTTGCTGACCGCTTCAGCCGCCGCCGCATCCTGATAGGGGCGCAGCTCCTCAACACGGCAACGGCTCTGGCCGTGTTGGCCCTGCTCGTGCTTGAGCGCCTGCAGCCGTGGCAGGTCTTTGTCGCCGTCTCACTGCAAGGCGTGGCGAAATCGCTGGAAGACCCGGCACGGCGCACGGCCATCCTGGATCTCGTCGGGACCGGACGCCTCGTCAATGCTCTGTCTCTGGACGTGCTGAATAATACCACTGGCAAGCTGCTCGGGCCTCTGATAGGCGGGGTGTTGGTCGAGACAGTGGGTTTCTCGTGGACCTTCGGCTGTGTCCTGGCCATCCATGTGGTGAGTTTGGGACTCATGACGCGCCTCCGGATTCCTCCCGCGCAGGGCGCTCGCCCGGGAGAACCCCTCTGGCACAGCCTGGCTGTGGCAGTGCGCTATGCCGTGCATAGCCCCATGCTCCTGGGGCTGTTGTATGTGACCATGGTGATGAATGCCCTGGCCTTTCCCATCCGACAATTCATTCCTGCCATTGGTAGTGAATATCTGGGGGTCGGAGCAGGATTGGTGGGCTTACTGGCCGCGGCAGAGAGTTTCGGGCAACTCGCCGGTGCAGGTGTGATCGCCTGTTCGCGCCATCTCCAATACCACGGACGGGTCTTTGTGGGAGGGTCGGTCATAGTGCTGATCATGGCTATGCTGTTCGCCTGGGCGCCGTGGTATGTCCTGGCTTTTGCGCTGCTGGCCCTGGGGGGGTGCGGCCAGGCGGGATTCAGTACCATGCAAAGTAGCATCACGATGCTGGTGACTCCCACAGCGATGCGCGGCAGGATGATGGGCCTTCTGAGCGTCTGCATCGGTATGGCCACGCCCCTGGGCACGCTCGAGATGGGTGTACTGGCTACCACCTTCACCGTCCAGCATGCCATCGCAGTCAATGCCCTGATGGGACTCTTACTCCTCGGACCTGCCGTAGCGCTGACGCCACTGGTCTGGCAGCGCGTGACCCACCTCAGCGGTGATGGCACCAAGATAACTCCGCCAATCAGTTCAGCACGCAATGCCGACGGCCTGACCTCATAGCGTGCGTGGAACGTCGCCTGGTTGACATGATCACCAGCCTCCAAATGCATAATCAGGCACTCCTCTGGTGTAGGTGCATTGGCCCAGTTGTGGTGCGAGCCTTGTAGGAGCAGAGGCGGGCACTACAGCGAGCCCTCTGGACGCACGAGCGCCTATGTGCAGTCAGGCGAGCACATTTTAGGCGGGTGGCTTAGCCAGACCGTGCTGGTACGCGTAGATCGCCAGCTCAAAACGGTCCGAGACGTCTAATTTGGCAAAGATGGCGGTGAGATGATGGCGGACGGTGGCCTCGCTGATATACAGGCGTTCAGCGATGTGCCTGTTCCTGAGTCCCTCACCTACAAGGGTGATAACCTCGCGCTCGCGCTCTGTGAGCCTGGCGATTTTGGTGGCCTCGGAAGAGGTCGAGGGGGATAGTTGTGGCCGTGTCAAATCACCGAGCACTCGGGCAATCATCGTGGGTTCAAGCCAGACCTCACCAGCCCGCACCTTCGTGATCGCCTGCAGGAGTGTCTCCACTGCCTTCTCCTTAAAGACCAACCCCAGGGCACCATGACGGATAGCTTGCCGGTGGACCTCGGGGTCGCGCACGCCAGTCAAGACAAGGATACGTGTTTCCGGGGCAGTACGCAGAAGCGTAGGAATGCTCTCAACTGCATTCTCCCCTCCTAAATCAAGGTCAAGGACGATGACATCGGGTTGAGTGCAGGTTGCCAGGGCCAGCGCGTCAGCACACGAGGAGGCTTCGCCCACGACCATGATGCCTGCTTGACTTTCGAGGAGCATCCGCAAGCCAGCACGCATAATACCATGGTCATCGACGATGAGGACACGCACAGACTGTGGAGGAGGGATAGACATGCGACGTCTCCGGCTACAGCGGGATGTCCACAACAATCACTGTCTCGCCATGCTCTGGCCATTCGACATGGGCGCAGCCACCCAGGGCGGTGGCACGCTCGGTGATCGAGCGCGGGGTGAAGGGAGTGTGTACAGAGTCCGTTGCGACATCGTTCGCGATGCTCAGGCGGAGATGTTGGTCGCAACAGGTCAGCGTCACTGTCGCCTGCACGCTGCGTGTGTGACGTCGCACGTTACTGAGCCCTTCAGCCACCATCTGGAACACCTCGGCCGCCAGACGATCATGGACAGGGAGCGCGGTCTTGGCCTCAACATGCACGGCGATCCCAGTAGCCTCGGCAAATTTTTTGGTAAAGCGTTGCACCGCCGGTAGTAAGCCTTCTGGGAGCAGCCCGCTGTCACGGGCACCTTTCTCCCGGAGCTCACCCATATAGTGACGGAGATCGGCAATTCCCGCATTGGTCAGTGCCAACAAGTGCTCCAGATCCTCGGGCACTGCATGGCTCTGCGTAGCGAGTTTCTTCTGCACGGCCACGAGTCCCATTTGCAGCCCAATGTAGGGCTGGATTACACTATCGTGTAAGTCGCGTCCAATACGCCGTCGTTCCTCTTCAGCCGCGTCCGAGGCGAGACGGTCGACCAGCCTGATATTGTCGATAGTCGGCATTGTATGCTCGAGGACCTGGAGGAGAAAATCCACATCAGACGCCTCAAAGGGATACCGGTGAGCGGCAGTCAAATAGAGCCGTCCGACCGTTGCACCACGGTAACGCACTGGCACCGTGATATAGGCCTCAGCAGCCAGGAGTTCACGCATATCCTGCTGTGGCTCTGGCAGACGTTCCCGGGTCACGATATTGTAGGTCTGCACACGTTTGATAGCGCCAAACCATCCCCAGAGCCGTGAAAGGCTTCCAGAGACCTGCGCCTGGGTCGCTGGCAACGCCAACAGCACACGTGCCACCTCCTCAGGAATCACTTCTGCCCTGCCATCCGTTTCTGGGCGCTGGCGATTGACACGGCGTAAGGTATAGCCGCCTGAGGACGGTTCAGCCATGACGAGCATACCCATATCCGCCTCATAGAAAGCTCGTAGCCGCTCCATGAGTGCCCCGAAGGTGCGATCGACTCCGAAGCGCGGGTTCGTCAATAAGCTGACATCCTTGAGCATCGCTAAACGCCGCCTGAACATGGTCTCGGCTCCGCCCCAGCAGGCAATCATATAACCGAGGACAAAGAGCGACGTCGGCCGCAACAGAAAACTGTTGCGTTCGAATTCTGGCTCATCAGGCGCCATGGCGAAGCCAATGCCGGTGAAGAGCACGGTAGCCACCAGCGTGACACGCATCCCTGAGGTAAAGCCCGACTGAAAGGAGGCCACCAGGATGGCAAAAAAGAGAAAAAAGAAAAAGATGCTGTTGGTACCCTTGCTTGAGCCTATGAGCAGAATGTACCAGCCCACGTCAGCCCAGTACGCCACGGTGGTTGGGATAGTCAAGCGCCGACGGACTGCGAGCGTCAAAAGAGCAATGCTGTAGGCCAAATAGAAGGCGAGCACGGCGTATGTTGCGGCAACGTAATGCGTCGTTTCAGCAGGATCGATGTAGGTGCTCAGCAGGGCCAACAGAACCAGCATGAGCCGCATTGCCGCGATCATGCGCTCGTCTATGGCTCCGCGGCGCAGTGGATCGGTTAACATAGACACGCAACCCTTTTGCCTGGGCGAGGGAGCAGCTCATACCCTCTCCCTGTGGAAGAGGGTGAAGAGGGGCAGGTTTTAAGCCCGCGACATACTGCCAGACTGTGCCGTCTGGGCCAGCGACTGAGGCCACCAGCGATCTTCCCACTCGTTGTACAGTTGCCGTACGTGTGGCGCCACCTCTTTGGCAAAAAGTTCCGTGTTCTGGCGCGCCAACTCAGGCGGCATACTGCCGAACTGGCACAGGACCATGAGATGGCCAGTATGCAATTCTTTGATGGCATATTCTAAGCGCTCGCGCACTGTGGCCGGGCTGCCGCCGATAACGTACCCTTGATCTAGCAAATCCTTCCAGGATAGTTTACTGCGCAGCCTGGAGGGACGGTCGCCAACCTGGGGAGCGAAACCGGAGCGCAGCGTTTCCTGGGTGCGGTACCCGGGCGCATCGGCAAAGCCCTCGAAGACGTGCAGACATTTGTTATAGAAATAGTCGGCGTGGGTATAGTAGTCACGCTCAGCAGCGGCGTCCGTCTCTGCCACAGCCACCAATTGGAGGAAGCCGGAACGATACGGATTGGGCTCGATGCCACGGGCATCACAGCGCTGCCAAAATCCTTGTAGCACCTTACTGCCACGGATGAAGCCAAAGTAGCTCAGGTAGCAATAACAGTAGTCGTGATCCAGCACCCAGTCCCACGTCTCAATGCTGCCACCTCCCGGGATCCACACAGGCGGATGGGGTTTCTGCAAGGGGCGTGGCCAGATATTCACGTAGCGCAGCTGCGTATACTTACCGTTAAAACTAAAAGGCTCAGGGCGAGTCCAGGCTTGGATGATGAGGTCGTGGCCCTCACGGTACTTGTCGCGCAGGGTTGCAGGCACTTCCCCATAGGCAAAGTTGGTATCCATGGAGGTCCCAACCGGGAATCCGGCGATAAAACGCCCACCGGTCATGACATCCAGCATGGCAAACTCTTCCGCAATGCGGACTGGGGGATTGTACAGGGCAATGCTGTTCCCCAAGACGGTAATGACGGCGCGCTGCGTGCGCCGGCTCAAGGCAGCAGCCATGAGATTGGGAGATGGCATGAGGCCGTAGGCATTCTGGTGATGTTCATTCACGCATAGCCCATCAAAACCGCACTGCTCAGCAAATTCCAACTCATCTAAGAACTCGTGGTAGAGTCCGTGCGTTTTCTCAGCATCATAGAGTTCCGAGGGCACATCGACCCACACACTGCGATACTTCTCTTTAAAATCCTCTGGTAAAAACCGATAGGGCATGAGGTGGAACCAACTCAATTTCATCGTGACCCTCCTGCAGGCTCTACGCCGGCATGCGCCTTTTTCCCACAATGGGTATAGTACTCCACAGCAGTACCCCTGTCAAAAACGCAGCGCTGTATGTCTGTCCCCGTACTCCCAGGAGGCCTGTGTGCACATCCTCAAAATACACCGCATTCTCATCGCCAGCGGTATTGTCGTCTGTCTCGTCTATGCTGGGCGTGAAGTGGCCACTTACAGCAACACCCACAGCAGTGTCACCCTCATCCATGCAGCGCTCGCCGTCGTTGCAGCAATAGCCCTGGGCATCTACTTATACTCCATTCGTAAATGGTAGCACCTGAGGAGGGGCAGAAGCTTAGAGCAGAAACGAGGCCCCACGTACGAGGTTACGCTGGCGTTCGCAGTGCAGCAGAAAGCGCATCACGGCATGCCCAAGTCGTAACGCTGGGATGCTGGACGAGGCAGCAGGGGTGGCGTCAGAGATGACGAGCTTGGTACAGCGTGGCAAGCGTTCTGTCAGAAAGTCGGCATAGGACAAAGCAGCGAGGGCCTCTGCCTCGCTGACCACAAGCGTGGGAACAGTTATGGCATGCAGGCGAGCCTCTAAGGACATGATGCCGTCTACTGCATCTGTCGCTATATCGCATGATCCAATCAGTACCAAACCTTCCAGGCGTCCAGGGCAATGCAACGCAAAGTGCAAGGCCATGTGCCAGCTTACGGTCTGACTGGCCAAATAGACTCGTTCCAGGCTGAGGAGATCTAGAAACGTGCCTAACATCTGTGCAGCGCGTGCACTGGGATGCAGTCCCTCGGCAGAGGGGACCTCCGCCAGGTCATGACCTGTATACACGATTGTCCGGCACAGCTCACCCAGGAGCGGTATGTAGGGGCTCCAGACCCCCTGTGGCCCGGGTGCCAGAACCAATGGGAAGCCATCTCCTGCGGTCTCGTAGGAGAAATGCATGCCCTGCCCGCTCACTTCTGCCATGCTGACGCTGCCTCATCGCTGGCGCTCACCGCCTCGCCCTTCCAGGTCTCGGGGAGGCCATACACTACGGTGCGCGGTAGTCAATATTCCATTCCGATTGATCGCCTAGGGCAAGTGTACCACGGGCGCCTCGTCTCTGTTATTCTTTCTCAGCCGGGTGCAGCCTCGTGAGCCCCGCAAGCGCTGCGCCACACCGCAGCGGCCCGGCAGCCTACCTACCCCTGTGTGGAGGAGAGCATGTCTGCCTGTCTCATTTGTGAAAATGACCTCGATCCCCCTGGTCTCCCCAAACTATGTGGCGCGTGCTCCCACAAAAACATCCGCCTGGGAGATCTGTCCCCAGACGCACGGGAGCGCGTGCTACAGGCGACTGTTCAGGATCTCATGACCCCGGAGGAGTTTACGAAATTTTCCAGTTTTGTTGAACGTCACCGCCCACGATGGGAGGCCTTCGCAGGACCAGGGACCCCATGGCGCGACACGATGGACCTCCTCCACATCGCGCATGGTAATCATGACTGGCTCACCCCAGAGGAAGAGGACGCCGTCCTGCAGCGCTTGGCTGCACAGGCGCGGGTCTTTGTCCGGGGCGAGGCTTGGCGGGTATTAACCCAGCGCGCCAGCAAGGCTCGTCTCCAGCCCCGAGAGCTGCTGCAAAGGGATATTGTGCCAGCTGCCATACTGCTGGTCATCGCCGAAAGCATGACGCCGCAGCGCCTCCAGATAGGGCGGACACGCATAGGCACTCCTGAGGGAACGTGGCCGCCTCTCTCGCCCATGTCCCTGCTGCCATGGCAGTATGTGCAGTGGTTTTGGCAGCAAGTGCCGAAGGCTGTGACCGCCGTCTTACTGGACCAGCCCTATCCTCAGACCCCACCAGCGCCGCCGGTGGAGTGGGTCGCTCCCGAGGTTGCCCTGTCCCCAGAGGCGATAGTACAGGCCAGGTCTCTCCTGCACGCCGTGTGGCACGTCGCCTCTCCCCAGCAGCAAGACATTCTGCGCCTGCTACTCCTGGAGGAAAGAACCGTGGCTGAGGTTGCCGCGCGGCTGAGGGTAAGACGCGCACACGTATACGCACAACTTGATCGCCTACAAGCAAAGATTCAGGACCTCTAGTCACACTCCCCGGCCAAAAAATTTTTCCCCCATGTAGACAATGGGACCAAGAGTTTGCCTTGCCTTGATAGAGAGATGTATCAAGGAGGTAGCCATGTCCCTATCGCTAGTTATTTATGAGGGCTCGACACCTGAGGAGTCCATTCCCATAGTAGCCACCAAAGATCCCACCATCATTGCTGTGGTGCGGCAATTACTATGGTCACGGCTCCAGTACCGCCTTTTCCAGGCACAGACACACAGGGGCCAGCCCCCGCCCCAGGAGGTGCCCTGTGTCACGGAGTGAGCCACAGGCCCACATCGTCTGGCGCACCACACCGCCTACGTCGGCGCAGCTCGCAGCGTGGCGCCAGCTCTGGGCACGGCTGTTGGGTCACCCAGGCCCAGAAACACCACAGCCCCAGGAGGATACCCCTGGGGCCGTAGACGGTGCGACCGTTAGCAGCGGTCACAACCTTTTGCAAGAGCAAGACAATGATAGCACACACTGCCCCTTCAGTACATAGTCATGCTCACCTCGTGACCTGGCTGCCCTGTGCGCACTGCCACACGGGCTCCTTCGCTGCTGGCGTCCCCAACCCCCAGCCCGGCCCTGCATGTGCGGGGGGCCGGCTACAGCCAGCGGCACTGGGGGACCTGTGTACTGAGGCGGCGCCGGCCGGTATGGTGTGGCGGGGGGAGGTGTAGCCGTGCGCACGTGGGCTGCTGTCGGTATTACCCTCCCCTATGACGCCACCGGCGAGGTGCGTATCCCATGCCCCCAGTGCTCGCTCGCCCGGGGCAAGAGCCGTGATGCCTGCCCCAGCGTCTCTGCCGAGAGAGGCCTCTGGTACTGTCATTACTGTGGCTGGCGCGGCAGTCTCGCTGGCCGTTCGCAGGCTCTTACACTGGCTCCCAAGCCGCGTTCCCCAGCGCAGCCTGATGAGCGCCATCGTGCGGCTCTGGCCCGTGTGCGCGCACAAGCGCTCCCCCTCGCCGCGGGCGATCCCGTTGTTACGTACCTCGCCCAACGCGGGATCTCCCTCCCGCTCCAGGATTTGCCGTGTGTGGTGCGCTATCACCCGCGCCTGCCCTACCGGCACGAGGATCACACCTTCACCTACCACCCGGCCATGGTCGCGCGGGTGGACGATCCGAGCGGCGCACTGGCCGCCCTGCACCGCACTTACCTCACCCGCGACGGCCACAAGGCCGCCGTCCCCACACCGAAAAAACTGATGTCGCCGGCGGTCCCTGGGGCCACCAAGGGTGGGGCCATTCGGCTCTATACACCTGACGAGACCCTGGCCGTCACGGAGGGCATTGAGACCGCTCTGGCGGTGCGCTGTGCCACAGGGCTTCCGGTATGGGCCACGTACTCAGCTGGCGGGATGGCCCGCCTTATTGTCCCTGCCGAAGTCCGCCTGGTTGTGATTTGTGCCGACCGCGATACTGCAGGCCTCGACGCCGCCCGCGCCCTGGCCCGACGTCTGCTGCTGGATCAGCGGCATGTCAAGATCCTCACGCCTGATACTCCTGGCGCGGACTGGGCGGACCTGCAGGAGGTCGCACATGCCTGAGCGGCTGACACGGGAGGTGGTCGACCAGACGCCCGAGGTGACGATGGCCGAGGTAGCAGAGCGAGAGGCCCAGCAGCGCATCGATCTCTCGCCGGCCTTGGTATGTTTTACCGATCTGCTCACGCTCACTCTGCCCGAGCGTACGCGGTATCTCCCCTGGCTCCCTGAGCGGGGTCTGGCCATGGTGTATGGCCCACGAGGGGTGGGGAAGACCCAATTCACGCTCGGACTAGCCACCCATCTGGCGACAGGGCAGGCCTTCCTGGGGTGGGAGGTGTCCCAGGCTGTGGGTGTCCTCTATATCGATGGGGAAATGCCCCTCGACGACCTTCGCCAGCGTGCCGTCCACCTCGCCGAGCAGACCGCCCCCACGTCGCTATTTTTTCTCACGAGTGAGAGGGTCTATACCCAGCTCGGGTGCGATCTCGTGCTAACGGCAGAGGCCATGCGTGAGGCCATTGGGCGCATGCTGGACGCCCATCCCGAGATCCGCGTCCTGATTCTCGACAATATCTCGTGCTTGTTTAGCGGCATCTCCGAAGATCGCAAAGAGGACTGGGAGCCCATCGCCGCCTGGTTAGTGCGCCTCCGGCATCGCGGCCTCTCGGTGGTACTGGTCCATCATGCCGGCAAAACCGGACAGCAACGCGGCACGTCAGGCCGTGAAGATGTGCTCGACACCATTATTGCGCTGGAGTGGCCCCCCAACTACGACCCGAAGGAAGGTTGCCATTTCCATCTGCGGTTCACCAAGGCGCGGTCCGTCAAAGGCGCAGAGGTCACTGCGCTGGACGTGCGCTTGCAAGACACTGAGGATCAAGGGCTCACCTGGCAGGTCGCGCACCTGGAGGAATCACGCCTGGAACAAGTGCGGGGTCTGCTGGCAGACGGCGTCACCAGTGTCACCGAGCTGGCGGAAGAACTGGGCATCTCCAAGGGCTATGCTTCGAAACTTAAGAGAAAAGCGGAGAGCCCAGGCGGGACCTCATGACATCTTCAAAAAAGTTTCCAGTTTCCTTTGGGAAAAACCCATACCCACAACAAAGGAAACGTTTGCCAGAATACCGCACCATTCCTTGCGTAAAGTGGTTTCCTGGGGGAGGAAACTTTGGCAACCTGTTTCGCTGCCTCTACGCCATACCTAGAGATGCGCGGCTCTCTACAGGAAACTGCCGCATCACACAAGGCCGTAAGCGTCTTGTACGTCAGGAAACCTTGTATCTTCAAGGGGTTTCCACGGGGTTTCCTGATATGTTTCCTCATACGTACAAAGGTTTCCTCGCAACAGGGGTAGGGGTTGTGCACACGTACAACAGGAAACTTTGTGCGGAACACCGCTTCACACCTGCATGTGCGTGGTTTCCTGCCAGGAAACTTTATAGCCGAAAAGTTTCCTGGGGTTTCCTTCATGTTTCCTGCTAGGTTTCCTCAAGGGTGTGGCTCTGCTCCCCCGCTGTCCTGCCTGTCAGGCACTCACGAATCCTACGTGGCAGAGGTGTCCAGTATGCCAGCATGTGCTTGGTGGTGTGTCAGAGCCATCGCCCCCTGCACGTCAGGAGGGACAGGAAGCCACCGATCGTGGGCACGATGTGCAGCGTGATACGCCCACACCCAGCCCCACAGCCATCGCCAGGGGCAGTGCGCACCACGTGTCCCAACCCGTCACACAGGCTGTGGCGTTCTGGGCGCGCCCTGGCGCCTGCTACGCCTGTGGCACGACGCGGCGCTGGCGCTCGGTCTATGGCGCGGTGGTCTGTGCACGGTGTCACCCGCCCGCGGATGCGGCGCTGGTGGCGGTGTGGGAAGGTGGGGCATGAGGCGGTGCCTGCTCCCTGACGCTGTGCTGCATCGGCGCCGCCGGAAGCGAGAGCGAGGGACGCGCGGACGCTGGCAGCCGTCAGCTCCAGGCCTTGGTTCGGTGCGGTTGTGTACCATGTCCCACCCGGCGAACACCCCAGAGAAGACCCGTGGCTTCCGGGACCTCGACACCACCTCTGCTGCCCTTGTCCCCTGCTTACGCGGGCAGGACTAACCACTCATAAGCACTCGCAGGCACATAGCCCAACCGCTGGGCCAAGCGCTGCGATGGCAGGTTGTCCGCGTCCGTATCCCAGTCCGGCTCCAGCCCATGTTCCACACAGTGCGCAACCAGCGTGGCGCCGACTGCTGTGGCCAGTCCAAGGCGTCTGCAGGAGGGAATGGTGTTGATCTGGATCTCAATGGCGTGCTCGGATCGCGCCGCTGAAGTGGCCGCACAGACGATCCGCTCCCCACTACGCGCACAGAAGCCCACCCCACGCGCTACAAAGTCTGCCAGCGAGGGCCACACCTCTGGCAGAATCAGCCCTGTACTGACGTCGCTTCCCAGCCGTTGTGCCAGGGTGAGATCGATTGATGTAACCTGGTACCCCGCTGGGACCGCAGCGCTGAGCTGCCGCAGATGCCCCAGTTCTAGCGGCGTGGCAGAGAAGGCTACCCGGGGCTGGGCGATGAGCCGGGCGCCATGGACGTGGCGCACCAAAGCGCGCCAGGCCTCTGAGGCAACGAGGATGATCGTCTCTCCTGACACCTGTTCGACCAAGCGTCGGGCGATGGGATGGGTCGCGTCGCCCCCAAAGAAGGTCAGCACACTGAGGGAGAGCAGCGCCACCTGGATGGCGCTGCCAGTGTTGGCAAGCGCCGTGCCACAGTGCCCTTGCAAGACGGCATCGACATCCGGCCGTAGATGGCGATGATCAGTAAATAATGGGGCAAGCAACCTCCGCTCCGCGGGTGCTATGGATCGTATACTGTCCATACACAGTCGTCCTCGCTTGGCATGGAAGTTTTCTTGGGACGCTTTCCCTCGATGTGCGTAGCACTGAACGCTGCGCCTCAGCTGCGCCTGGAAGCCGAAGCGACGCAGGAGCGAAGGCTGGAAGGCGTCGGCTGCAGACGATGGTTCGGCAGTACTCGGCCCCGGCAGGTGGTCTAAGGAGGTCCGTGACCACCGTGAGGCCTTTATGGCTTCTCCAATAGGACCGCGGTCTGGTACCCGTAGGCTTCCTCCGTGACGGAGCGGACCGTGAAGAGCCCGTGCAACCGCTCGCACAAGCTCTCGATATCATAAAAGACCTGTGATTCTGTGGCGCGGCCAAGCGTGAACATCGCAAAATTGGTGTGCGCGAACGCCGCATAGTCCTGGTTCTGGCGAAGGAATGCCGCAAACGGGACCTCGCGCCATGGCACGGCATGCGTCAACAGGTCGATGGAGTGGCGATCGTGAATCGTCACGTACAGCATACCCCCCGTACGGAGGACACGCCGCAGCTCCAGGAACCACGTCTGCGCAAGGTCATCGATGTGGGTGAACACGGACCCGGCGTACACGACATCGAAATAGCGATCCTCGAACGGCAAATGGGGCAGGGTCGTGTTCACCAGGAAGTAAAATGGCGGGGCCAGGTGCTGCGTACACCACACGATGTGCTCCGCGCTGATATCCGTGCCCCAGACTTCGCCGTGGCTAGCAAAGTCGGCGAGCCACCGGAGCATTCTAGCCGCCCCACACCCGAAATCGAGAAACCGTGTGCCGCGCTCAAGATGCGCGCCGGCCGCCCGGAGGAGCTCGAGCATGGTCTGGACGTTCCGCTGCCCGTTGGCGAGGTAGACGTCGGGCGCGCGGGCGTATCCGAGCCGGAGTTCCGGGGGTGGGATGGGGAAGTCGGGGGCCATGGGATCCGCAGCTGACCGGCTCACCTTCGGCAGGACGTAGGCGTGCTTGTCACGCTGAAACGGGACGAACGGCATCTGAGAGTCTATCATCCTTTCCTCTCTGATCTGTGCGGATTGACGGTGCTTCCCGGGGCTCACACGTCGTCACAGAGCCCTGCCGAGCGCCAGCGAAGGCACGCTTTGCTGATGTGACGCCGAACGCCAGGGCTCAGCTGCGCCTGAAAGCGCCGGGTAGCCAGGGTATGTTACCATACCCCAGCCCCCTAAGAACCGTGCATGAGAGTCGCCCCTCACACGGCTCAAGCCCCTGCTGCTTTGTATCCATGTCGCTGGTGGTGTGCATGGTGACACCACTGATGCACAAGCATGCGGTTTTCCTTGCGCTCTTCCCCACCTTGCTGTGTGGGTTTGCTGTGGTGATCGTCGATAGGATCGCCGTAATAAAAGAGCGTTTTGCACAGACCACACCGAAAGTCTTGCGCTTGGAGTCGGCTCTTTCTTTGCTTGACGATGGTGAGAGTCTTCAGTCGCCATTGTACCCGTTGTTCCCAGTATGTCTTCAGGTCGGGGTTCATCGGTGATGCTTTCCCTTTGACCTTTGGCATCCTGATAATGGGGGTGTCTTGATACCACAGGATTTGGGCTTTCCCTGCGGCAAAGACCCCGTGACGATTGCCAACGGTGCGGAAGTACCGTTGGTGAACCCACTGCGCTGGCTTCTTTGGATGACGGCGTTTCGCCCATTTCCACAGGGCGTGCCAGACCAGGTGGTCGATTTTCCTGAAAGCCCTCTTGGCGGCGCAGTGCCGGTCATAGTTGGCCCAACCCCGCATTTGTGGGTTCAGACCGCGTATGATCTGCGCTGCTGGACTCTGCTTGGGCTGCTTCAGCTAGGTCTTAAGGGTGTGGTAAGGCCCGTACACCTTTGCCTTCTGGGGTTGCGTCAACAGTGCCCGTTTGTACCGCTTGATCTCGCATCCCATGAAGTGAAACCCTGCGGGACTATGCACAATCCGGGTTTTGGCTGCACTGAGTTGCAGCCCTCTCCCCCTCAGAAAAGCTGCCAGCGTGGGGAGAACCTGCTGTTCGAGCACCTCCCGAGACGGGGCGACGACCACGAGATCGTCGGCGTATCGAATGAGACTGCGGCCTTTATTCTGTCCCGTTTTCCCGGATGGACGTTGTGGATTGCCCCTCGTATCTTCACCGTCGAAGAGGCGTTCCATGCCATCCAAGGCAATGTTCGCCAGCAGGGGTGACACCACTCCTCCTTGTGGTGTGCCTGCCTCAGTAGGGGTATCGTGGCCCAGTTCGCCCACCCCGGCTTTCAACCAACGGCGCAGTGTCGTCGTGAACATCGGGAGGCGTGCGAGCAAGGCCGAGTGATCGATATTGTCAAAACAACCTTTAATGTCGGCATCGAGTACCCACTGGCTGGCGCCTTTGCGGTTCATGCAGGTGTGGAGAGCCGTAAGGGCATCCATCGTGCATCGTCCTGGCCTGAAACCGTAGGAGTTCGCCTCAACGCGGCTTTCCCATGCTGGGTCGAGGGCCAGTTTAACTAGCGCCTGCATCCCGCGGTCCTTCTGGGTTGGGATGCCTAATGGCCTTCGCCCGCCGCTGTGCTTTGGGATGTAGCGTCGTTTGACCGGCTTGGGGCGATAGCCTTTAAGGCTCAGTCCATCGTTCAGCAGGGCCATCCGTGTCTGGGGAGTATCGCCCACGACCCCGTCCACGCCTGGCGTATGCTTGCCGCTGTTGTCTTGGGTCACCTGGCGGATTGCCAGGCGTGGAGCGGACACGGAGCGACCCATGAGCTTTTGGAGGTTTTTCACCTTTGCAGGCTCACCGTTCGCGGCAGCGCGATAGGTACGGCTTTGCAGGCGGCGTACGTTTGCCTCTACACCGGTCCAGTTAATCTGCGACCAGTGGGTCAGCTCCCGTCCCTTGGTCGGTTCAATGACCAGCATTGTCTAACGTCTCCAAGAGTGCTGTCGGTTCAACGCTTTGGCTATCGTTGGGACCAGCCGGAAGTCAGCCCCCTTGCGGGTTGCGTCATCGTCGTACTCTATCCACCCCGTTACAGGATGGCCTTCGCTTCCTCCGGCCTCCTTTACCCCCTCCGCCGTCCCCCGTCCTTGCGGTTGGGATACCACCCTATGGTGGGGCGAGTGGGGCTTCCCCAGTGGACAAGCGAGAAGATGCGGATGCAGGAGGAGGGGACCTGTAGCCCGGTGGGAGTTGGGGGCATCCTCAGAGAGAGCTGCGTACGCTCTGAGCTTCCCACAGCCGTTTTGGCGCTGCCTGTCAGCCTCTTTGGCAGCCTACCGCTTTACGAGCCTTCCAGCAGTCCTGCACACATGTTCATCCTTTTCATCCTCCCCTAGCCCTTGGCCGGGTGAGGCTCCCAGCGTTTGGTACATTGTCCCCAGAGCTTCGCACCTTGGATTACTCCGCAGCACGTCTGGGTAGGGGCACCTGGATGCCACAGGGTCCGATTCGCGGCACTTCCCTTCTTGTCCTTATGGGCTTTGATGGTGTGCGACCATCTCGCCCTCTGGTCGCAACGCAGCGCAGCGGAGGCTGTAAGGCGTCGGCTGCAGTGCTTGGTTCGGCCCTGCGGCGCTCACAGAACCGCTACAGGCGCTGGCTCACTGGCATGGCGCGTGACCGCCTTTGACCGTGCCTCGTCCAGCATCTGGATCACCTCGTCCGTCGTTTTGACATCGGCGAATACACGGGCCATGGTCTTCAGTTCGGCGTCGTGGACATCTCTATGGATCTCGGCGACGGCGTCCTGCACCAGGATCATGCGGTAATTGTGCTCGACACCACCTCTCACGGTCGTCGACACACAGACGCACGTTGTCACGCCGGTCACGACGCAGGTGGTGACACCGTAGTTGCGCAGGATTGTATCGAGCGGCGTGTGCGTGAACCCGCCGAACCCCTTCTTGATTACCACAGGTTCACCTGCCTGTGGCGTGAGTTCGTCGATGATCTGCGCCCCCCAGGTGCCTTCCACGATGGGGAGGCTGTCCGCGGGCTGCCGGTGGTGCCGCCAGTAGGGCACCGCCGCGTCGGAATAGTCCGGTTTTAGCATAATCGCGACGTAGACGACCGGCCGGCCGTGATGCCGAAAGGCCTCGGCTAACCGTCGCACATGCGGAATGGTCGAGGCGAGGAAATCGATGTCGATCTGCGCGGCGGGGTCCTCGCGTGCGCGGCGGCCAAAGGCGCCATCAGGGTGGACGAAATCGTTCTGCATATCAACGATGATGAGGGCCGAGGTCGTGATGTTGGGACCCATGGGCATCATACGTTCCTCCTCGATGCCAGTCGTGACACGACTGCATCATGTGTCATGGGCGTATCGGCAATGCAAACGCGCTTTGGCCAATGATCTTGGTTGCTTCAGCCGGGGTATACTTCCTTTCCACTCTGGTGGAATTTGGGGTCGCGGTAGAGATGCCAGTTACCCAGCACCCCCCGCACAGATCCCGGCGTGCGGCACTACCGCACCGGGCTCTTGCCTTGGGTCGTAACGCGCAAGCGTTGCGCAGGATACGGATGCATGATGTAGGGTTCTGGAAGCCACTGGGTGGCGAGTTGATACATCCGCTGCCAGGTCATGCGATGGCGCTGACTGCGCCGTCGTAAGATGCGACACCAGTAGCGGAGTATACATTCCCGGAAAACCCTTAGCCGGCCCATGTTGCGAGGGACTCCATAGTACCGATAGTGCCCTACGACAACACGTGTGAGCCATGCCCCGAGCTTCTCGATGGGCCAGTGCATACGCTCTCGCAGAGTCTGCTTGACCTCCTGGAGTTTCTTGCGTAGCCGTTTGGCGATGGTACAGCGCCGCACCGTAAACTTGCCTCGCTTGGTTGTGCTACACATGTGCGTAAAGCCGAGGAAGTCGAAGGTCTCCGGTTTCCCTTGACCACGCCTCTGGCGCCGTTCGCTTGCCCAACGCCCAAACTCAATGAGGCGCGTCTTCTCCGGGTGCAATTCAAGGTAGAACCTGTAGAATCGCTCCCGCAGGTCGCTGAGAAACTGCTCGGCGTCGTCTTTGTGCTGGAAGCCGACAATGAAATCGTCACAGTACCGCACGATAATGACCTCTCCCCGTGCGTGCCTGCGGCGCCACTGCGCGGCCCAGAGATCAAAGACATAGTGCAGGTAAAGGTTCGCCAGGAGCGGACTTGCGCTGCCCCCTTGGGGCGTCCCTTCCGCCTGCTGTCGCCAGTGCCCATCCTCCAGCACGCCCGCCTTGAGCCACTTACGGATGTGACGGACGACGCGCTGGTCCCCAATCCGGTGCTCGATAAACTTCACCAACCATTCGTGGTCAATCGCATCGTAAAAGCCCCGAATGTCGGCATCGAGTACCCAGTTGATGTTGCGCTTTTCAATCCCCACCGTGACCGCATCCAACGCATGGTGCGGGCTGCGGCCTGGGCGGGCACCGTACGAGAACCCGAGAAACTCTGTCTCGTAGATGGCGTTGAGCACCTCGACAGTCGCCCGCTGGACGATTTTGTCTTCCAGCGTCGGCTTGCCGATGGGCCGCTGGCGCCCATCAGCTTTGGGGATGTAGACCCGCTCGACCGGGGGAGCGTGGTACGCTCCCCGCTTGAGCCGGTCCACCAAGTCCCGCAGGTTGGTTTCGAGCTGCTCACCGTAGGTGGCCCATGTCTGGCCATCCACGCCCGGGGCTGCATCGTGATTGAGGCTGTAATACGCCTCCCGCAGTCGGTCGATGGAGTAGACATGATGCCACAGCGCTGTCAACCGTTTCCCGCTCTCCTTTGCTGCCTGCCGTACCCGGTCCAACGCATGTGACAAAGCTGCCCGGCTCTGCGTCCGGACTCTGTTTTGCTGGCCCGCGTTGCCCTTGGCCAGTTCCCTTCCCTCCACGACCTCCGCCGTCTCTGCATGGGCTTGATCGTTCCGCATAGCTCATGGTTCCTTTGTTCGGTCGCTTCTCTGGTACTATGGAACTGTCCGACTCCCTGTGTCCGTGCATCACGGTCGTGTCCGTGGAGTTCACCGTGCGGACCTTGTTGCGATAGACCAGGTCAGACACAGGGCCTCCCGAGTCCCGCACACAATGTTTCCGTGCATGCCAGGGGTCTTCGACCCCGCCAGGTGCGGGTACGCCTTGCCAGAGCGGCGTGCCCGCTGTTGCCTTCCGCGTGTTCGGAGCGCGTCGGCACCCAGGACTCGCCCGATTTCGGGGCTCTATACCCTGCCTGCACGTTCCCCTGTCAACGCTTCACGGTCCTCGTTACCGAGGCTCGCGCATGACTCGGGGCCAGCGTGGTTGGCTAAACCTTCGCTGTCGGAGACTTGCACTCCTTCCCATTGTGCCGGTTTGTCTCGGCACACCCGAACGCTGCGCCTCAGCCGCTGCTGGAAGCGGGAGCGACGCAGGAGCGGACGCTGGAGGCAGTCGCCTGCAGGCGCTTGATACTTATTGAGGCCTCCCCCTCAGCATACTCCAGTGGTATGCTGGCAGTGGGAAAAACACCAACGCGCTCACGCGGAGGAGACCGCAAGCGATTCTACACGCAACAGCATACGATGTACTGTGGGAGCGAC
>Ga0081455_10001306_pt1 | contig 30911 bp, 28 predicted proteins | sample TabmetS3T2R1_FD_70207 | JGI IMG/M metagenome (GOLD analysis project Ga0081455, IMG submission 70207) | Tabebuia heterophylla rhizosphere microbial communities from the University of Puerto Rico - S3T2R1 | ecosystem: Host-associated > Plants > Roots > Rhizosphere ... | reverse complement strand
AATGCCGCCCTCGGCTATGTGCTCCAGCTCGCCGAGACGCGGGTCGCCTATGTGACCGACCACGAACACGCCTGCGCGCAGCTCTCCCCCACGGTGCTGGAGGCGGTGCGCGGGGTCGATGTGCTGATCCATGATGCGCAATATAGTCGGGACGAGCTGCGCCAGGGGAAGCAGGGCTGGGGGCATAGTGCGTGGGAAGACGTGGTGCAGCTGGCCCAGCAAGCCCAGGTCCAGCAGCTGTTTCTGTTCCACCATGACCCGGCCGCGACGGACGAGCACCTCAACGAGCGCCAGTTCCTGGCCCAGCAGCTGTTTCCGCAGACCTTTGTGGCCCGTGAAGGGCTCAAAATGCCGCTGCCGAGCGTCAGCAGTGGTGTCTAACTGCTGGGGCGCGTGTGGCTCTGGCACGGGTAGTGCTACACAGGTAATGCTCCCGCTTTTTCCAGGTTGTAGTGGCAGATGAAGAATTTGCTGATGCTAACGGGTTTTGTGGTCACAGTCTCAGGCCTCCCAGAGAGGAAGCAATCAAGAGGTTATGCAACCAGTTGGGGTGATACTGGAAGCCGTTAAGATCGTGAAAGGGCGACCCCCGCGACGGTTGGGCACGTCGCCGCCGCATGCCATACGGGTGCAAGTTCCCTTGCAGCGCCATGGCGCGGACTGCCAACCGGGCACTCGCAGTGGTGGCATGGCAGGAGCGCATCGCATAAAGCACCCGGTCTTGATAGTTCAGCAGCCGATCAACCGCCTTCGAGGTGCGGTGGGCCTGCGGACAATCATAGGCCGGGGTGAAGTCGGTACGATGGGGACACCTCTTCAAGACCAGCGTGGCCACCGCCCCCCTGAGGTATGTCGGCGTCCACTCGGCCAGGCGCCGCAGGCGCTGGGCGCAGTGGCGTTTCGTTGGGGCCTGATAGGCCCACCAAGCCTTTGCCAAGACGTGATGTCGCAATGCGCCCGTGCAGCGGTCCTTGATCTTGAGGACCGAGTGGAGACAGCACAGCACCAGCGTGATCTTCGGCAAGAGGCGTCGCCACGCCTCCCGCGTCGCGTGCCAGCCATCGGTACAGACCGAGCGAGGCTGATAGGTCGGTACGAGGGCGCGGGCTTCCTGCGCAAACTCGCCGTAGCCCGTCTCCAACGCCGCCGTATCGGCAGCGGCGACGACACGCACCCCCAGGAAACAGCCACCGCCGACGGTGGTCGGAACGTCGACCTCCTGCCCGGCTACCCAGGTCACTTGCTCATCGGCCACCAGATCGGTGGGCACCTGCTGGGGGTTTTTGACCGTGGTGCTCAGCAGCGACGGCCGCCCGAAGGCCAGCCAGGCCCGATACCAGAACATGGCATCGCGGCCACAGACATAGGCCAGGGCGTCAAACGGCCCCCCCCACTGCCGCAGATAGAGCGCTTTTTCAACCTCGTCGGTGCGCGCAATCATGGAGGGCATGACGAACGAAGGATGGAGGGCGAAGACAGCCCGCGTCGCCTTCACTTTGATCCGGCGGATGAGCAGGTCTTGTTTGACCGACATAGAGGCGTCGTGAAAGGTGAAGCCGTGGTCCATATCTTTGGGAAACAGCTCCGGGTACTGGCACAGCATCTGGAGCAGATACTGCCGATACTGGGCCGGGGCGTCCATATACGCGCGATACTGCGCTTCACTTGGCAACGGTAAATAGATAGGCTTGGTGCTCATGGATGGTTCTCTGGCCTCCCCTGCTGTGCTGGATTGGTCTCTACACAGTATGAGGAAAGCAGGTGAACCATCCTACTGGTTTTTCAGCCTTCGCCACCGACCACAAAATCCGTTGGAATCAGGGAGATTGCAGTGCGGACAGGCATAGCAAAGGTTATTAAGCTGAGTCTGGCCTCTAAGCACTCGCGGCACAATGTGGTCAACGTGGAACGTTTGGGCAGTGACGACTTGCGGCGTGTGGCAATATTCACAACGGTAGTGCGCACGCTCCGCAACCCGACGCATCAGGGCCAGGGGGAGGTCGGGCACAAGAGCATCACCCCTCAGGAGCCGCTGGACTGGCGGAGGAAGCGAGCAGCGCGGCGCGCCGTCTTGGTGAGACGTGCCTGGTTGATCCGGCCAGAGGCATCGACAAGGTCAGGACGTGTCACCCGCAGGAGGGCTTCAGTATTCTGGAGCAGGAGATTTTCGTACTGGGCAACGAGACCCTGGAGTTCCTCACGTTCAGCAGGGGTCAGACGCCCCTCGTTGTTCTGGTCGAGCAGCCAGTCAAGCCGTGCCTGGCTCTCGACATCAAGCCGCTGCAGCTCAACTGATACCGTGGTTTCTCGGACGGAGTTAGGCATAGTCTCATCCTTTCAAACACAGTGCCCGAACTATACTGAGGGCAGGTAAGTTTGTCAAACAACGCGAAAATCGGGGGCTGTATGTCGCTTACCGTGGCTATCGAAATTCCCCAGGAAGTCCTGCATGCCGCCCGCATGACCCCAGAGGAGATAAAGCGGGAACTCGCCGTCTTGTTGTTTCAGCAGGGTAAGCTCTCCTTTGGCAAGGCGCGTGAGATGGCCGGGATGACAGTGTGGACCTTCCAACAACTGCTTGGCAGCAGAGGGATTAATGTCCATTATGATGTGACCGACTACGAAGAAGATCTGGCAACCCTCAAAGCCCTTGGCCGCCTGTGAAAATTGTCAGCAATGCTTCCCTGCTCACCGCCCTCATTCGTATTGGGCAATTAGACCTCCTACGCCAACTCTATAGAGAAATTATTATTCCAGATGCGGTCTGGCATGAGGTCGTGGTGGAAAGGGCTGACCAGCCTGGGGCAGAGGTGGGCAGCTCTGCTGCCTAGGTCGTGCGGCGGACAGTGACGAACAGGTTCCTATGTTTCTAAGGCAACAGCACAATCCTTTAAGATGCACGTGAAGAAAAGGGCCTAGAAACGTCCGTGTCCCAGATCCGAGCCGTCTTGTGCGCCCGATATGCCTATGTTACCATTCCATACGTTAGACTTTGTGCATGAAGGAGATAGACGTGCAAGAGCTCCTGGGACTGCTGCGGAACGGTCTACACAGCCTTCTGGTCAATACAATACAGACTCTGGAAGAGACCGGACGCACAGTATGTGACGTTACCAACACAGGGCACTGGGAGTGCACGCTGGACCTAGCACGCCAGGTCTGGGACACGTCACGGCATGTCGAAATTTTGCTAAAACTCCTGGAGCGCGTCGAGGGTTATAGCGGAGCGTATCCGGAGACCACTGCCGAGACTGCATCGGCAGGGCTAGCGGACGATACCCTGGCGCAGCTTATTGAGCTCGCCCAAAAAACGGGCGACGCGGACATTGAGCGCGCCCTGGACTTTGTACTCGCCGATACAAACGCCCGGGTACGTAAGGATCAGGCCTATGCCGTTGCATGACCGCCGGACCATGGAAGGGGTCTACAGCGTGGCCCAGACGGCGCAGATGATGCGTCAGTATCGCTATGCCGAAGAGCAGATGATGCGGATCATGGCCGGATGGATCGCGCTGACGCCAGAACTCGTGGTCAAACTCGAATTCGGCCGGCAGGTGTGGGACTGTGCTCAGCACGCTGACATCCTGGGCAAGCGCTTACCTGAACTCCGGGCCCGGGCCCAGGTGTCGGAGCCGCCCAATGCCACATTCGTAACCTTCATGCAGAGGCTGGCGAACCGTGAGCAGCCTGAGGAGACCATCGAACGCCTGGTCGGGGTCTTTCGTGTCCTGAAACCGCATCTGCTGAGCGTCTACACCCAGCATCTCTCAGCCTGTAACCCTGTGTACGAACCGCCCACCATCCGTATTCTGGAACGCTTAGTGCGTGAGACCCAGGAGCATATCCTCAAAGGACAAATCCTCCTTGAGGACATTGCCTGTACAGTACCAACACGTGAGCGTGCCGTCCTCTGGCAATTGGAGCTCGAAAAGCTGCTGGTAGCGGCTGGAGGCGTATTGGGACGGGTCGAGGATGCGCCATGACAGCAGCACCGACTCTCCCTGTCGAGCAGGCTGCTGAGGCACATGCGCAGCATATTGTGCTGGGTAATAGTGCAGCAATGCACCAGGACTGTATCACACAGGTGCGGCAAGAGCCACCGGATCTCTACACGCAATTGGGGACGACGACGTTTGCGCGCTATGCTGTGCTTGGTCATGCTAAGATTGGCTTTCATCATATCTTCAAAATACGCTATTTTGGTGCGACAACTGTGACCGTACACCACCGCTTCGGCGCTGTGGAGGGGCAGTGGCGCGTGCTGGAGAGCGCACGCGTCTGAGGAGGCAACCGTGCAAAAATTTTTACAAAAAGATCAGCTCGCCCGTGAAGAGCATATCCTGTATATCCCCGCCGCCAAAATCTTTGAGATTCGCGCCGAGCAGGACTTGCCGCCGATGGCGCTGCCAACCACGGATGCGGACTTTCTCCAGAGCCGTATGCATGGCATCTGCGTTGGCGAAATCGAAGCCATGGAAGGGGCGGGGCGGACCGTGTGCGACTTTGAGGACGTGCCGTGGGAATTTACCCTGGATATGGCGCGTCAGGTGTGGGACGAGTCACGTCACACGGAAATCTATGAGCGGCTGCTGCGGCATGTGCAGAGCACGCTGGGAGAATATCCTGAGTCGCGCCTTCTCTGGGAGTGTGCCTGTGCTGAAGACCCGGCGGCGCGTGTGGCGGGAGTCAACCGCGGGCTGGAAGGGCTGGCCTGTGACGTCTTTGCGCAACTGGTGCAGCTCGCCCAAAAGCTCGGTGATCCGATCATTGAGCGGGCCGTGGATATGGTCCTGGCCGATGAGATTACGCACGTGCGTATGGGGAGCACCTGGATGCGCAAGCTTACCGAGGACGACCCGGCGCGGCGGCAAATGGCGCTCGATTTTCAACATCATATTGACGAGCTGTTCAACTTCGGTGGCGCCCGGCAAGACGGACCAGCCGATCAGGTGTCGATCAGCATCTCCCGTGAAGCCCGCAAGATGGCTGGCTTTACGGATGAAGAAATCGATCGCCTGGTGAAGGCGGCGAGTGCCAGTGCAGCGTACTGAGAGGGTAGGGGATAAAGGTGTGTTCGTGGCAACACGGGACGTCTGGTCGATCGGTATCTATACAGGTGCATCGCCATTGCATGTGGGGCCTGCAGGGGTCACGCACAATCCCGTGTTGACTGCAGCGCACGTCACCGACATCCCCGCGACGTTCGTCGCTGATCCCTTTATGCTCCGAGTACAGCAGACCTGGAGCATGTTCTTCGAGGTGATGCATGCCCAGTGGCAGCGCGGTGTCATCGGCCTGGCCACGAGTCACGATGGGCAGCACTGGCGCTATGAGCGTGTGATCCTGCAAGAAGCCTTTCACTTGTCGTATCCCTATGTGTTCGCCTGGCAGGGCGCCTACTACATGGTGCCGGAAACGCTGGAAGCTGAGGCCATTCGCGTCTATAGAGCCGTCGATTTCCCGACCACCTGGGTCTGTGCGGGTGAGGTGCTGGCCGGACAGTACGCTGACCCCTCGCTGTTTTACGTCGATGGCAAATGGTGGATGTTCGTGTGCAGCACGCCCTTCGAGCACGATACACTGTGCCTCTACTATGCCGACATGCTCCTCGGACCGTGGCAGGCGCATCCCCAGAATCCGCTCATTCAGGCCGACGCGCATCGCGCCCGCCCGGGTGGACGGGTGACGGTACTTGGCGACCGCATCATACGCTACGCTCAAGATGATGCTCCGTTTTATGGCAAGCAAGTCCGTGCCTTTGAGATCATGACCCTGACCACCACACGTTATGCCGAGCGCGAAGTGCCAGAAAGCCCTGTGCTCCAACCCTCTGGCGCCGGCTGGAACGCGAAAGGCATGCACCACATTGACCCGCATCGCCTCGATGACACGCACTGGCTCGCCAGTGTGGATGGCCATTACGAGGAACACACTGGCGACTGAGCTCGGCAGTTGGTGGACGTCATATGATACGCACCTTTTATCGCTTAGGTCGCCTGTACGCAGGCTCACCTATGCTCGTGCTCCTGGCTATAGTCTGTTCCAGTGCTGTAGTCGGCCTCAGTCTGACCATACCCTGGATCCTCAAAGAGGTGCTCGATTATGGTCTGGCCCAGCGCCAGATGCGTTTCCTGTACCTGGCGGGTGCGCTGCTTGTTGTCATAACGGTCGTGCGTGGGGTGATCGCCTATGGGCAGAGCTATTTGACAGCGCATTTAGCCCAGCATCTGGCCTATCGTCTGCGCCATCTGTTGTACGATCAGATCCAGCGCTCGAGCTTTGCCTATCACGATCGCGCCCAGACCGGCGAACTCATGTCACGCGCTACGGCTGATGTCGAAGCTGTCCGTCTGTTCTTCCAGTTTGGCTGGCCCATCGGGCTCAGCGTGGCCCTGGCTGGCGCCGGGACGATGATAGCGATGGCCTGGCTCGATTGGCGCCTGCTTGGCCTGACGCTGGTCAGTCTGCCGTTTTTTTTGGGCGTGATTCTGGGGATTGGCCGGTTGCTCCGTCCTCTGCAAGTGTGGGTGCAGGAGAAGACTGGTGACCTGACCGTTGCCCTGCAGGAAAGCCTCGCGGGGATTCGCGTTGTCAAAGCCTTTGCGCGTGAGCGCCAGCAAATAGAGGGCTTTGCCCAGGCTGCGGAGACCCTGGCCCAAGCCCGTATTGCGGTGGCCACCAAGGAAGCCCTCAGTTTTCCGCTTCTGACCCTGCTCCTGTCTCTTGCCGTAGCCTTGACGCTATACATCGGAGGTCGACGGGTCATCGCCGGAATGATGAGCCTGGGGACGCTAGTCGCCGCCACGAGCTATCTGGCCCAACTCGCCCAGCCGCTGCGGCGTCTGAGCTGGCTGACCGGCATGGTCTCGCTCTGTCAGGCCGGGGCTGAACGCCTTTTTGAAATTCTCGATGCCATCCCAGACGTCCAGGATGCCCCGCAGGCCCGTCCTCTCCTACATCTCGACGGCTGGGTACAGTTCGAGCACGTGAGCTTTCACTACAGCGCTGACGTCCCGGTGCTGCACGACATTACCTTTAGTGCGACGCCAGGCCAGGTCATTGCCCTGTTGGGGAGTACCGGGAGTGGGAAGAGCACGATCGCGCAATTAATGCCGCGCTTTTACGACGTCACGAGTGGCTGCATCACGCTTGATGGTATGGATATACGTACCTACCAACTGGCGACGTTGCGCCGGCATATCGGCATTGTCATGCAAGATACCCTGCTCTTCTCCACCACGATTCGGGACAATATTGCCTATGGGCGTGAGGATCTTGACCTGGACACCGTCATAGCCGCCGCCAAAGCCGCACGGGCACACGACTTCATTATGCAATGTCCGGATGGCTATGACACCTGGGTGGGCGAGCGCGGTGTGACGCTGTCAGGCGGCCAACGGCAGCGCCTGGCGATTGCGCGGGCCTTTGCGCGCAACCCGCGTCTGCTTATCCTCGATGATGCGACGTCAAGTGTAGACATGGAAACTGAATACCTCATTCAACAGGCCCTCACGGAACTCATGGCCGGCCGCACCACGTTTGTGATTGCGCAGCGGCTGCGCACTCTGAAGCAGGCTGACACGATTCTAGTGCTCGAAGACGGGCGCATCGTGCAGCGCGGCATACATGATGAGCTGGTGGCGCAGCCAGGCCTCTACCGCCGGATCTACGACCTGCAACTGCGCGACCAGGAGGATTTTTGGCTCGATGCCACGCGCAACGGACACCAACGTCAGAGCCATCACACTTCCCCACGCGGGATGCCCCAGGTACCTGCTCCATGAGGGCGTATCAACGCAGCCAGCAGGGGCCGTGGTCCAGGCCATCCAGTACTGCTGAAGAGAAACGTTACGGGAAAGCCTACGACGCCCGTGTCATGCGCCGCTTGTGGCCGTTTATGGCTCCGTATGCCAGCCATCTGCTCCTGGCCACGGCCTGTATGCTCGGGGTCTCGCTGAGCCATCTCCTGGCACCATACTTGGTCAAGCTCAGTCTGGATCGCTACATCGTCAAGGCTGATCTGGCAGGTTTGACGGTGCTCGTCTGCCTCTATGCTGGCAATGCTCTGGTCGCCTGGATCATGCAGTATCAGCAAACCCTTAGGCTGGAACGCATGGCGCAGCGCGTGCTGCTCGATCTCCGGCAGGCCCTGTTTACGCACCTCATGCGGCTCGATCTCGCCTTCTATGACCGCCATGCAGTCGGGGTGCTGATGTCGCGTATCCAGAACGACGTAGGCAATCTCCAAGACCTTTTGACGAACGGTATGCTGGGGACGCTGAGTGATTTCCTGACCCTGGGCGGGATTCTCATCGTCATGCTGTCCCTGGATCCCCTGCTGACCCTCATTACGTTCGCTGTTGTCCCACCGATGGTCCTGCTCACCCTCTACTGGCGGACGCAGGCTCGACGCGCCTTTGGCCAGGTGCGTATAGCCCTGGCTCAGGTCAATGCTAGCCTCCAGGAAAACATCTCCGGGGTACGGGTGATTCAGAGCCTGTGCAGTGAAGAGGCCAATCTGCGGCGTTTTGAGCGTCTCAATAGCGCCCATCTCATGGCCAACTTATCGTCCTCCCGGCTCTCTGCTGCGCTGCTCCCAGGCATCGAGCTGCTGAGCGTTGTGGGCATTGCGCTGGTCGTCGTCTGTGGTGGTCCCATGGTACTCGCGGGGAGTCTCAGTGCTGGCAGTCTGGTCGCTTTTGTGCTCTACATCCAGCGTTTCTTTGAACCTATCCGTGACCTGGGGTTCCGTTGGAACAACTTGCAAATGGCCATGGCAGCTGGCGAGCACATTATCGAGATCCTGGATACGGAGATTCATATACAAGAAGACCCGCATCTAATGTCTCTGTCATGCATACGCGGAGAGGTCGAGTTTTGCCACGTCTCGTTTCATTACCATCCTGGCACGCCCGTCTTGCAGGATTTCTCCTTGCACGTGCCAGCCGGCCAGAGCCTGGCCATTGTTGGTCCTACCGGTGCTGGGAAGACGACCCTGGTCAATCTGGTAGCACGGTTCTATGACGTCATCAGCGGAGCCGTCTTGATCGATGGTATTGATGTCCGCCGGCTTTCCCAGGAAAACTTGCGCCGGCAGATTGCTATTGTCCTGCAAGAACCATTTCTCTTCAGTGGCACCGTGCGCGACAATCTGCGCTATGGCAACCCTACCGCCAGCGATACAGCTATCGTAGCCGCAGCCCAGGCCATTGGGGCGCACGATTTCATCATGCGCCTCGCCCACGGCTATGATACCGATGTGCGTGAGCGTGGGAGCCTGCTCAGTCACGGCCAACGCCAACTGCTCAGTTTCGTGCGTGCCCTGCTCGTCGACCCGCGCCTGCTCATCCTCGACGAAGCCACCGCTAGCATCGACGCCGAGACCGAACGCCTCGTGCAGGCCGGCCTGGCAACGCTGTTACGTGGCCGCACCGCCTTTCTCATCGCGCACCGGCTATCAACGGTGAAGCACGCTGACAGGATCATCGTGCTCGATCAGGGGCGTCTTGTGGAGAGTGGCACACACGAGGAATTGCTGCTGCAGAGGGGACTGTACCATCGTCTCTACGCCATGACGTACGCAAGCCTGGGGATTGAGACAAAAAAGGCGGGGAGGTGAAGAGGCGCTTTTAGCAGGAGTCGAGATAGTAGAAAATCACCCCCGCTCTTCCGCCAGGAGTCCAGAGGCCACAACATCTCTCCTGTAGCGTCATAACATCGCGAAAGGCGCTATTTCCTCTGGTATTTTCACACGCTTCCCCTCTCATGTTCTTTCTATTAGTAACTGCCGAGGAAGACTTGTACACAAATATATGGTACTCTTCTCAAACACTGTTGTAGTATCCTTGGTAGCTTAAGACAGAGTTTTCCCTCTTTGGCATGGAGCCAAAGGACCCATATTTTCCTTTCTGTGAGGTATCTGTATGGCTCGTGGACGCATCTCCTCCCTCACGCTCCGCCTCACGCCTGCGGAACGCCAGACGCTGCTGGCGTGGCAACGGGCGACGACTATCTCTGCGGGGCGTGCTCGACGGGGTCGGATTATTTTACTCGTCGCCGATCAGATGACGATTTCTGCCGTGGCCGCCACGGTCGGGATCAGCCGTCGCTTTGTCTACAAATGGGTGCAGCGGTTTCTGGAGCAGGGCGTGGAGGGATTGGCCGACAAGCCTGGCCGCGGCTATTATCGTGGGTCGCGCCAGTCTACCCTGGCGCAGCAGCACAAAGTCAGCGCGTGACGCGCCTCAGTAGACACGATGAAGCACGGTAGAGGGTAACAAATTCAGGGCAGGCTTCCCGTGTAGGCCCGTATGTACGCCACAGTCGGTGGCTCCTGACACCTCACGGGTTGTCTGCGCCTGACTGCCGCAGCGCATGCAGCGTGTCCTTCTGCGTCCGCTTTCTCAAAGAAATTCCACCCTGGGCCGCCGTGTGTTAGAACTCCTCATACGACTGGGTCAAGGCTGCTGCCCTGGCTGAGTTCGAACGATCCTCCTATAGTCGAATGGACACACTCTCTCTAGAACCTCCAACTAGCCAAACCCGTGTGGTAGCTGAGCGCTCTCTGAAGCATAGAGGGCAGCGTGTAAATATGCTATCTTTGGGTCAAACCGTATGAAGCCCGAGCTTGCGGACAGTGGCATATGGCAATGGCTGGATGCCCACCCGGAGTACCCCGGCGGACTCCGCGGTGCTGATGCTGACCAGTGCCCCAGAGGCCGCAGCGCTGGCTGAACTGGAGCAGATTGCCAAAACGGCCCTGTGACGGTGTGGGCTCACCGATGAGGAGTATTGAGCATTCTCTACATGAGCGGAGGACTCTCAGCATGCCTGAGGTCGAGATTCCAAAGCCTGAAGAACTCGAAGAGATTAGGAATAAGGGGTTCACCCGGCGGGTGGCGATTACTACCGCCATCTATGCGGTGATGCTGGCCATCGCTGCCCTCGGTGGCAACAATGCCATGAAAGACATGCTCCTGGCCCAGCAGCAGGCCTCGGATCAGTGGGCCTTCTACCAGGCGAAGGTGATCCGGGAGCACGAGTATCGTATCCAGCAGAAGCGGCTGGAGGTTGAACTCGCAGAGCGGGGCGCTGGTATGGTGCCTGAGGCGCGCCAGCAGTATGAAGCGCTGCTTGCTGAATTTACCGCCGAGACGAAGCGCTATAACACCGAGAAGAAGGATATCGAAAAGGATGCCAAGGATCTGGAGCACAAGCGTGATGTGAACCGCCAGCGAGACCCTTACTTCGACTTCGCCGAAGTGCTTCTCCAGATAGCCATCGTGATGTCGTCGGTGTCGATTTTGTCGAGCTCACGCCTGATGTATGGCCTCAGCCTGATTCTCGCGCTGGGTGGCACCTTCCTCATGATCAATGGGTACAGCCTGTGGACCATGCTGCCGTTCCTCCACGGTGGGCACTAAATAAGGATAACCCGGTGACCGCAGATGCTGCCTACGCTACACCCACACCGCAGGTGTTTTATATTCACGACGACCTGAGTGATGACGTCCGCCGTACTCATGGGGAGCAGTCTGTCGCTTTCCAACTTAGCCAGGAGCTGTTGACGTTGGTCCGCCGTGACCCACAGCGCGTGGTCGTCCTGCAGCTCGAGGACCAGATCAGCCGGCTGGTGGGGCAGGGGAGTCATGCGCCCTTTGCCATGACGGTTGGCATTGGCCAGGCCGGCGAGCGCGTGGCACGACAACTGCACCAGCGCACAGGGTGGTTTCCCATGATACGCCGTGTGGACGTCACCCGAGAGGAGGATGGCCAGGGCTGCTACAATCTGGTGAGTACCACGGCTGAACCACTCGCCGAGCAGCTCCGCGGTGTGGAAACCTGTCTATCCCTGGCAGTGGTCGATGATACGGTGTTTTCCGGCCTGACGATGCGCACGGTCTTGCGTACCCTGCCTCCGGCCGTGCTGATGCGTACACACGCCTTCTGCCTGCGTGGTGTGGCTGAATCACTCCACAGCATTCAGGCCCTGTGTCCTGTCACCATTGGCTTTGCGGCCCCAGGGCGTATCTTGGATGAAGTGAGTTTCATCAATGCTGCCGGGCTGGTGCGGCGTATGAGCATTCGGCGTGTGGGGCAACCGTCGTTAGCTTTCTTCGATCGACCAGAGTGGATGCATGCCTGGTTCCCCGGCTACGCTCATGAGGTGATCGCTGCCTGCCGACGCTTGAACGCGCTGCTAGAGCCCGACACGCCTCTGTAACCCTTCTTGGCTCAAGGTCGTCCTCTGGGCGACCGATAAGTGCATAGAGCTTCTTCTAAAACAACCCCTTGGAGAGCTGCGTGCGGGCCCTGCCTGAACAGGCACTGGGTACAGTGGCCCTGCTATAACAGCTATGTGGAAAGTGCAACGATGCAGACGCATGCCATCTATACGAATCTCAGCGAGAGCGTCACGCTGATCTGCGAGCAATGCCACCGCAGCAGAGCCCTTCAAGCCGCAGCCGTGAAAGACCTCCCGCAGCCGCTCAAAGTCCAGTGCCCCTGTGGCGCGACGTTTGGGGTGAACATTATCATTCGCCAGTGTTATCGGAAAAAGACTCGGCTGCTGGGCACGTATGTCAAACATGATCCCCAGACGCACCAAATTCTGGAGCAGGGCCGGATGGTCGTTGAGGATATCTCACAGACGGGTATCGGGCTCCGCACTCCGGGTAGACATGCCATCCTGGTCAGCGATGTGCTCTCTATCGCTTTTACCCTTGATGACAAGCAGAAAACTGACATTCGGAAATCTGTGCTGGTCCGCCGCATCGACGACCGTTTTATTGGGGCAGAATTTGTTGATCACGACGCGTATACGGATACTAATAGAATCCTGGGTTTTTATTTGAGGCCCGGGTAACATGCCCCCGCCCCCCGCTGCCTAACACATATCGACATTGCATGCACAGCGTGGGTAGTCAATACTCTCTCGGTCATGCACACGCTATCCCCTCCTTTTGTGAAAAGGAGGTGAAACTCGCAGAGGTCCTTTGATCATGCACCAGGCAGGAGAGGAACGCCAGGAGGAGGCATGGACGATCTGATTGTGCACGGCGGTATTGTCGCTGGCCAGCAGCAAGACATCGCCATTCAGCAGGGGCGTATTCGTGCGATTGCCCCTGGGCTCCACACCGTAGCCCGCGAGCAGCTCGAGGTGACTGGCAAGCTGGTGCTCCCAGGGTTTGTCGAGTCACACATCCATCCTGACAAAGCCTTTGTGGCCGAGCGTGCGCCAGGGTTGCAGGCGGGCGGGCCCACGCCGCAAGTGCTGCTGGCCGAGCTAAAGAAGGCTTTTACTGTGGACGACGTCTATCAGCGGGCGCGGCGCGCCCTCCGGTATGCAATACGCCATGGCTGCACGGCCATGCGGGCCCACGTGGAGATCGATGCCTACGTGGGCCTACGCGGCGTTGAGGCGTTGCAGCGGGTACAGGCAGAATGCGCTGGAGTGCTGGACTTACAACTGGTGGCGTTTGCGCAAGAAGGCATCTTTCATGACGATGTTACCCGGGGCCTGCTGCGGGAAGCCCTCCAGATGGGACTGTCGGTGCTGGGTGGATGTCCGTATATGGATGAGGATCAACGCCGTCATATCGATTGGTTTTTCGATACTGCCGAGGCGTTTAACGTGCCGCTGGACTTCCATGCCGACTCCTCGGACGACCCGGCGCTGCTCACCTGTACCTATATTGCCGAGCAAACGATCGCACGCGGCATGCAAGGGCGTGTTGTGCTCGGCCATTTATGTACCCTCGATGTGCTCGAAGCAGAGCAGCGGGCGCGGGTCATTGATCTTTTGCAGCGGGCCGGCATACACGCCATCAGCCTCCCTGCCACGGAACTCCACGTCAAAGGCCGCTCGCCGGCCCCGCGTACCTGGCGTGGGATCACCCGCATCAGCGAACTGTGCGCGGCAGGGGTGAATGTGTCAATCTCGACTAACAATATCGTGAACCCTTTTACACCCTATGGCCATCCTGACTTGCTCCGGCAAGCCCTGGTGGCGGCGATGGCGGCGCACCTGGGCAATCTGGAGCAGTTGGCCTGGCTGCTCGACCTGGTGACTGTGAATCCGGCCAGGGCCCTGGGCCTGACTGACTACGGGCTCAGCCCGGGATGTCACGCTGACCTGGTGGTGCTCGACGCTAGCAGTCCGGAGCAAGCGATCACCGAGCAGGTCGAAAAGCTGTGGGTGCTCAAGGCTGGACGGGTAGTGGTACGCAACACGCGCACCTCAGAGGTGCTGGCGTTGCAGTGAGGACAGAGTGCTGCGCACGGCGCATGGACTATCCACCTTCTCCCGCCAAACTGGCGGGGGCAATTGGCCGTACGCAGTACTAGCGGCGCCAGAGCAGTGCGGTCCAATACACCACGCTGACCACGCCAACGGCCACTGCCCCGAGGGTATGCAGCGGTCTGGCGTCAATATCCAACAAGCGCGGCTTACGTTTGGACGCACGCATGAGCCCACAAGCTGTGGCGCCTCGGATCAACACACCTGATAGGAGATATAACCACACCCAGACGAACGGGAAACAGGGGGTGTAGAACCAGATCCCAAAGGAGGGAAAAACCATCCCCGGCATAATGATGGGCTGCAGGCGCACTGCCTCCTGGAGCGCACTCAGACCTCCGGCGGTGTCTTTGATGACGGACTCGATATACCCAATGATCCATGTCACCGGCCTCTGGAGCGAGTGGACCTGGTTACTCACGAACACCACGAGAAATCCGAGCGTGCATGCCAGGACCGCCAAGACACCTGTCGCCACACTGGCGAGCACGAGCCAGGTGCCCACGCGTGCTGGCCCATGGCCATCGCTAATACGCTGGAGGAGAACGCGATGTACGAGGAGAGAGAGAGAACCAGGCAGCAGGTTCACCAGCGCCAGGCTCCCCACGAGGGCAGGCGCGTAGAGGAAGAGCACCAGGAGCATGAGGCCAGACGTTCCAGGATAGAACACGCCTGAAAGACACAACGCCAGAAAGGCGGTGATATGCGATGCGATACAGGCGCGCAGCACGTATGCTCCTGACAGGGTAGGGGGACCAAAGACGCTGTCGCATACCGCCACAAATGTCGCAGGCCAGTAGGGAGTCTGACAGCGCAGCCAGCGGGTAATCTGGACGCGGTGCGGCGCGGCAATGTGCTCTTCGGCCAGCGCAAAGAGCGCCCAGACACTCCCAGCGAGCGCCAGCCACGTGGTCAGTGGATGCATATGAACGTCTCCGTCCCACGACCTGCGTGACGTGTGCGTGCGAGGCTGAGGATGAGCATACCCAACCGTACCTACTTTCCAGTATACTTGTCACACTATGCGCCTCTGTTGCCCTCGCAGCTAGAAGCCCTGTAACCAGAGTGGTGACAATAACCTATGAACAATACCCTATATGAATTTCGCAAAGTTGCTGAGGAGGCTGCCATCGTCGGTGGGCGAGTCTTGCTCGAGCATCGTTTCGCTCCCCTGGAAATTAGCCACAAAGACCGTCAGGAAGTCGTCACCAATGTCGATACGCTCGCTGATACGGCTATTGGCGATGTCCTCCGCCACTACTTTCCTGACCACTCCATCATCAGCGAAGAGTCTGGCACGCGTATCACGTCCTCGCCCTATACCTGGATTGTCGATCCCTTGGATGGCACCGAGTCTTACATCCGTGGGCAAAACTTTTCGAGCGTGACCATCGCTCTGACCAGTGCAACTCAGACGCTCATAGGGGTCGTGTACCATCCGTTCAACGACGAACTCTATAGTGCGGTCGCCGGGGCAGACACCACCGTCAATGGCCACCCTGTGCGTGTGACTGACATTCGCAGTCTCGACCAGGCCCGCCTGATCCTCGATTATTCTCCGCGCGACGCCCTCCGGCAACACCTTTATACCATGGAGTGGGAGCGCGAGTTTAAGCAGATGTTTCGCATTGGTGGCTCAGTGGCACTGAATATGTGTCTCATCGCCAAGGGTGCGGCCGAGGGCTACATGTATGGCCGCATGCGCAACCGCGTGAAGAGCTGGGACATTGCCGCCGCTGCTCTCCTAGTGCAGAACGCCGGGGGCCGGGTGCTGGGTCGCCGAGGACAGCCGTTAGATACCCACCAGCCCCAAGGGTTCTTACTGTGCTGTAACGCAGCCCTGGAACTGTGCACGCTGTTGCCTGATGAGGTGCTGCCCGCGGCGGAACCTTGATCCCCACGCCTATGTCTTAGAGAGCATCGTGGGGTTTGCCCAGGTATTCGAGACTCTGGTGATACCATTCGGGCGAAATTTTGTGGCTCGTCCCCAGGTAGCGCAGCACCGCTTCCAGAGTCAGAATTGCTGCCAGATTAATGCCCTCACGTTTGAGGCGCATCTGCCCGCCTTGCTGGCGGTCGAGCAATACCAGGGCGTCTTCCACAATCAGATTCTCTTGTTCTAAACGTGTCGCAGTCTGGACGACACTGCGCCCCCCGGTAATGAGATCGTCGATGATCAGGACCGTCTGCCCACTCGAGTAGGTGCCCTCGATCACGTCCCCCCGCCCGTCCTTGGCCGGGTGCAGATAAATCATCGGTGTTCCAGACAGCAACGAAAACGCCGTGGCCAGGTGCAGTCCGCCAAATGGCACCCCGGCTACTAAGTCGTAGTAGGCCAGGCGTGGATGGCGCATATTTTGCAAGGTGCGGACCTCTTCGAGCATTACTTCCGCGGCCTCGCGCAACGCTGCGGGATTACTGATGAGCAGTCGCAAGTTCACGTAGACCGGCGAATGCACCGCTGTCCCGAGCGAGAAATCGCCAAACTGGATGGCACCGAGCTGCCAGAGTTCATCTGCCAACCACAGGCTGGCTACACGTTTATCCTCATACTCCATACGGTGACGTCCCTTCTTTGTGAGGCATATTGGTCGTCTCACCCCATGACTTGACCGCCGCAGACGTGAATATACAGCCCGGTGGCAAAACTGCCCAGGTCAGAAGCCAGAAACATGGCGACTAACACTCTAGAGTTGTCTTTGCTAGGCGCGCTCCAACGCCGCTACCCCGTAGGTATGTACCCACCCGGCCATGCCCCCGCTCAAGCTCGCAACACGACTGGTGCTCCAGCCCTGCTGGAGCATATAGGCTGCGACGTCCAGACTGGTATGGCCATGCCAACACTGCAAGACAATGTCCACATCCGTAGGCAGCTCACTGAGCCGCATTGGCACTTCCTCAATAAACAGGGACCGGGCACCCGGGATGTGCCCGGCGTGATACTCCCAGGCTTGACGCAAATCCACAACCACGACGTCGTCACCACGATCCAGACGAGCTTTTAACTGCTCCGGTGATACCTCGGTGATGCTCAGGGGCTCCATAGGTACTTCCTCAAGATACGTTGTGCCTGCCTGGGAGCAGACGAGACGCCGGCGCTCCCAGGAGGAGGCATAAGATTGCTATGGACCAGAATCCGCTTGACATTATATAACGGCATGCCGCAATCTTCAGGTACCAAACTCCGACTATTCTGGTCTCAGCATAGCAAGCTATAGATGCCATAGGGGAGGCGAGCCATGATCCAGACACAGGAGCGCGGCACCGAGGCGTGGTGGACCGAAACTGGTGCGGAGGAGTGGGCCGACGCGATTGTCGCTGCCATGAAGCTGGGCGGCGTCGAGCATCTCTTTTTCGTCTCCGGCTCGGAGCTGACCTTCTATCAAGAGTCTATTGCGAAGGCCCACGCTAAGGGCCGGCCCGCACCGCGTTTAGTGACGATGACCCACGAGCACGTGGCCCTCAATGCCGCTCTGGGGAACGCCATGGTCCGGAACCAGCCGGCGGCCACAGCAGTGCATGTAGACGTCGGGACCTTGCATTACGGCGCCGCGATTCACACTGCCTGGCGCGGTGGCTATCCTGTGCTCATGACCGCCGGCACCGGGCCGCGAGCCTTTCCCGACTCGATGCGGGGTGCCCGTGGCAGCAGTGTGCAGTGGGTCCAGGAGCCTCGAGACCAGGGCGAGATCGTGCGCCAGTACACCAAGCTCGACCATCGCCTGGAGCACCAGGACAACCCAGGACTGATGATCAGTCGGCTGCTCCAGGTTGCCATGAGCGAACCCAGAGGCCCGGTCTACGTGAGCATTCCGCAAGAGACCGCGATGCTGCCCATGCCGGGCACGGCCCGGTTCCCTACCCGGGACCAGCTTGGCCTGGCCCGGCCGGCCTGGCCTGACCCTGCTGACGCTCGCCAGATCGCCACGTGGCTGGTACAGGCCGAGAACCCGGTGATGTACACCACCAGGGCTGGCCGCGACCCTGACGCTGTGCTAGAGATGGTACGGCTGGCGGAACTGCTGGCCATCCCGGTTATGGAGTCCACCAACGCCGACCGCCTGAATTTCCCCATGACGCACTGGGCCTACGGTACCGGTCCAGCGGCCAAAGACGCCGATGTACTGCTCGTCATGGAAGATGTGGTGCCGTTCACGCCTGGCCCTGGTTCGCCCAGCGCCGATGCCAAGATCGCCTGGGTCGCTATCGACCCGGTGCTCTCCCGCTATAAGACTCTGGAGTTCCGGGCTGACCTCTGGATCCCGGCGGCCGTTGCTGCGGTGGCGCGCGCGGTCCACGAGGCAGCCACTCACATGCTCACGCAGAGCGCTCTGAGCCGTATCGCCGACCGGCGCGCCCGGCTCGAGCAGCGCAAGCAGGAGATGGTCGCCCATACTGATACCCTGGCCCAGGAGGACATCAGGCATGGCAGACTCACCGGCCGGGTGGTGGGCTATGAACTGGGCCAGCTCCTGGAGCCCGAGACCATTGTATTGAACGATGGCTTGAGCAATGGCGGTTTCGTCCAGAGCTACGCGCGCCGCACGCAGCCAGGTACTTACTTCCGCAGCGGTAGCAGCTCGGGTGGTTGGGGTAGTGGCGCATCCCTGGGGGTAAAGCTGGCACGACCAGACCAGGACGTCATCCATGCCACGGGTGACGGGTACTTCATGTTTGGCACCCCCTTGCCGGCCCTCTGGGCGGCTGGCCATCATAAGGCCGCGTACATGGCGGTGGTGTTTGTGAACGGCTCCTATAGCACCGGCACCTCAGGCCTGCGCCACGCCTACCCTGAGGGCTATGGCATAGCAGCGGCGCACTATGAGGGCGGCACCTTTGAGCCTACACCAAACTTCGCCAAACTGGCGGAAGCGGCCAACGGCTATGGCGAGCAGGTTACCGAGTTGTCACAGCTCGCGCCGGCGCTCCAGCGCGGTCTCGAGCACACCCGAAATCACACCCCGGCGGTCATCGCCGTGCGGGTACCTGGCCCCATGCAGGGCGTCGGTGCTGATACATGATCAAGGCACCTCTTGCTCCTTCTCCCGCAGGGAGAGGGGACAGGGCAGCATATCCAAATCCGCAAAGGTCACCTGAGGCTGCACATGCCCCCTACGTAAGAAGGACTCTAGATACAACAGTATGATTAGCATCGACGCGGACAGGCATGCGCTAGACCAGGAGTCGATGTACCGCTTCGCACGCTTCGGAGCAGCTCATGGCGTGCACCACTACCAATTCACAGCTCCACCACTGCACGCCTGTCCTTGCGCTGCATGTCCTGCGGGACGGCCAGGAGGATCTCCTCGCGCAGCGCGTCCAGCAGCCGTTTCTTCACAAAATTACGGTGCGTTACCAGACTCACTTCCCGCACTGGCACAGGGGCTTTGAAGTGCCGCACCATCTTGAGCTGCTGAGGGCTCAGGTCTTGAAGCGCGAGTTCGGGGAGAATGGTGATGCCATTTTTGGTCTCGACCATTTTCTTGAGCGTTTCGATGCTGCCGGCTTCGTAGTGGAAATTGTTGTCCTCTTGCATCTGCGTCTTCAGCTCACACAAGTGCATGATCTGCGAACGCATGCAGTGCCCCTCCTCCAGCAGCCACAGGTGCCGGACGTCGATGTCGTCCGCCAGCACGTAGCGCTTCCTGTACACCGCTTCGGCAGGGGAGACATACACGACGAACTCCTCATAAAACAGCGGCTGCTCGAAAATCCCCGGATCGTCGAGCGGCGTGACGAGTATCCCGGCATCTAACAGGTGCTTTTTCAGGCGGTCGACAATGGCCTCGGTGGTCAGTTCAGTGACTTTCAGCCGTATGCCCGGATATTTCTGCAGGAAGCCATTGAGAAATAGCGGCAGGAGATACGGTGCAACGGTGGGGATGATGCCCAGCCTGAGCTCCCCGATCATTTCCCCCTTGCGCTCACGCACCAACTCCCCGAGCCGCTCGACCTCCTTCAGAATCACGCGTGCCTGCTGGATAATCTCCGCCCCATCAGTGGTCGGTACCACCGGCACCTTGCTACGGTCAAAGAGCTGCACCTCCAGCTCGGCCTCGAGCTTCTGGATCTGCATACTGAGGGTGGGCTGGGTGACCGAGCACTTCGCCGCCGCCGTGGCAAAGTGCCGCCACGTATCCACGGCCACAATGTATTCGAGCTGTACAAGCGTCATAGTCAATACACAGGTAGATTATAGATAATCTCTATGACGTCATAAACCTTATCGATTTGATTGATAAAGACATGGCCGATACATTTACTGTAACCCGACGCCCACACGCGTCAGGTGTCACACGACAACGACCCTTTGTAACATAGAGGCATCAGCTATGCAAGAACACGAGCGCAAACTGACCACGGCCTCGGGCCGGCCCTACGTCGAGAACGACAATACCATGACCGCTGGCCCACGTGGCCCCGTTCTGCTGCAGGACTACATCCTGCACGAGAAAATGGCGCACTTCAACCGCGAACGTATTCCAGAACGCGTCGTGCACGCCAAGGGTGCTGGCGCCTACGGCACGTTTACGGTCACGCACGACATCACGTCCTACACCCGGGCCAAGCTGTTCAGCGAGATCGGCAAGCAGACACGGGTGTTCGTGCGCTTCTCCACGGTGGGAGGCGAAAAAGGCAGCGCCGACACCGAGCGCGATCCGCGCGGTTTTGCGGTGAAGTTCTACACCGAGGACGGCAACTGGGATCTGGTTGGGAACAACACCCCGGTGTTTTTCGTCAAGGACCCCAAAAAATTTGGCGATTTCATTCACACCCAAAAGCGCGATCCGCGCACCAACTGCAAGAGCCCGACCATGATGTGGGACTTCTGGTCGCTCAACCCGGAAAGCCTGCACCAGGTGCTCATCCTCATGAGCGACCGTGGCACGCCGTACAGCTATCGGCACATGAACGGCTACGGCAGCCATACGTTTTCGCTCCTCAACACCAGGCAAGAGCGCGTCTGGGTGAAATTCCACTTCAAGACGCTCCAGGGTATCAAGAACTTCACGCATGCCGAAGCCCTCGCCATGCGCGGCACGGATCCCGACTGGGCGCAGCGTGACCTGGTGGAGGCGATCGACCGGGGCGATTATCCCAGATGGGCGCTGAAGATCCAGATTATGACCGACGAGCAAGCGCAGCGTTTCCGCTGGAATCCCTTTGACCTCACGAAAATCTGGCCACACGGCGAGTTCCCGCTCATCGACGTGGGTATCTTGGAGCTCAACGAGCTCCCGGCCAATTATTTCGCCGATGTGGAGCAGGCCGCGTTTGCTCCGGCCCATGTCGTGGACGGGATCGGCTATTCGCCAGACAAGATGCTACAGGGACGCCTGCTGTCGTACCCTGACGCGCACCGCTATCGCCTGGGCGTCAACTACGAACAGCTCCCGGTCAACCGCTGTCCCTTTGCCGTGGCCAATTACCAGCGTGACGGCTTCATGCGGGTTGATGGCAACGGTGGCAGTCGCCCGAATTATTGGCCGAATAGCTTCGATGACATGGCTATCGACCAGAGCTATAAAGAGCCCCCACTCTCCCTGGACGCCACGGTAGCTAACTGGTATGACCGCAATGCGCCTGGCGATGACGACCACTACACGCAGCCAGGGAATCTCTTCCGCCACGTGCTGACCGACACCGAGCGGCAGCACCTTATCGACAACATCGTCGCTTCGATGCAGGGCATCACTGGCCCCAAACGCGACGCGATTCTCGCGCGCCAGCTCTGCCACTTCTGCCGTGCCGATATCCAGCTCGGTCTGGGCGTCGCAGCCGGCCTGGGTGTTAAGATCGAACAACTCCTACCCCAGGAGGTAGTCTCCGTCTAACACGCCGTAGGGGAGTTTGTCTCATACGGCAACTGTGCTACCGGTAAAGGCCCAGACTTTTTCCGGTAGCACTAGCGTAGTATGCCTTACAGGTTGTGTAGTTTGGCGCGCTGCACTGCATGGACGCTTTCTTAAAACCACATTGCGACCTGACACACGCATCCAGGTAGGAGTGGAAACGATGTCTAATGTAAACCAACTGCCACCAAATTAGGACATGCCCAGTTTGCGTCGCAGAATAGTACGTAGCCGGCGTGGGCGTGCACTGCTTCTTTCGCCTCAGCCACCGTGGCAGTCATGCCACGGTAACGAATGAGCACGGCATAAGGATTGAGGATTTGCACCAGTAGTAGCCGTGTGGTGAGTGTCATATCGTAGAGAGCACAAAGGTTGAGCAGCTCTTCCAAATCATGAATACGTGGCGGCGTGCTGCCCTGCGCAATGAGATACGCCTTGAGATACTTCTCTACACATTGCTGACAGAATAACAGACGGTATCAGGCAGTGGTTCTTTGCGACGACGTTGCAATGCCACAGCACTTTTGTAATCCCCCTCAGCTTTTTCGACCCATTCAGCAAGCAGACTCACGACAATACAGCACCTTGCCCTTCTCCAAAATCTCCGCCAGGAAGAAATCCCCCATCGCCAACCGTTCCGCCATCTCAGCAGGGGTACGCACGATGACATCCATCGGCAGAAAGCGGACTTTTGCCACCTCCGTCACCCGTCGAATGCGCTGCGCCATCGGCTCATCCGAGTCCATCACTACGAGCAAGTCCACATCGCTATCCAGGTCTGGCGTGCCATACGCGTACGAGCCGAACAGCACAACCTGAGATGGCTGAAACCTCTCCACAATACGCCGTGTGATATCCGCCAGCAGCGCCTCTGTCACGGGTGGACGCAGGGTGGCCCAGTCGGGAATTGGACGCGTCGCTTGAGTTTTCCCTTTACTGGCCATCGTCGTGTCTCCGTTCTCCAAAGACATGACTACTATAGGAGTATCTGATTATGGAGCAACTACCCTCTCACGCCAACGCATCGAGCAGCACCTTGGCCTCCTGGAGGTCGGGGGTGTCAAACCCTTCGGTGAACCAGCCGTAGACTTCGGCCAGGAGCTGGCGGGCTGCGGCGCGCTTGCCCTGCTGCTGCCACAGGCGACTCAGGCTCAGCGCCGCCCGCAGCTCCCATGACTTGGCCTGCTGGCGGCGCGCCACGACGAGGGCCTGCTGGAAGCAGGCTTCCGCCTGGGGCGCGTCAGGGATAGCCTGCAGTAGCTCTCCCTTGCGCCGATACACCTCCGCTTCCCAGAACCGCTCCCCGGTGTGGTCCACGTGCACCAGCGCCTCGGTCAGTAGGCGCAACCCCTCCTCGGCATGGCCGCTATTACTATATGCCCTGCCCAGCATGGCTAGATATACTGACAGTGCAACCCCTTGCCCCGTGGCCCGTATGGCAATGAGCCCCTGGTGCATCTGGGCAATCCCCGCTTCGCCCTGTCCTTGCGCGGCCAGCGCCTCGCCCCGGAGGAAAGTTACCACCCCCACGGAATGCCCAAACCCTTGCGCGGTTGTGATGGCCAGGGCAGCCTCGGCCCGCTCCTGGGCAGTGGACCACTCCCGCCGCAGGCTATGGATCATAGTAGCGTGGAACAGGGCACGCGTCAGGCTATGGGTGTGCGACAGCCCCTGCGCGTAGGTCAGCATCTCGTGGCTCTGCGTCAGGGCCTGGTCTGGATAGCCCAGCATCCACAGGACTCTGGCCATCCAGCCAAGGCAGAACACCCTCGTGTCCTCTCCAGCGCGAAAGGTCAGGGTACGGTCCGGCTGGGGGCCAGAGAGGGCCAGGACCTGCTCTAGGTGCGTGTGGGCAGAGACGAGTTCTCCCAGGTAATACAAGAGCAACCCCATCTCAGCGTGGATCTCTATGATACGCGCCGCATCGTGCTGGCGCTGGGCCAGGGCGAGGCACTGCTCCAGCAGCTCCCGGGCCGTTTGGAGCTCCACACGTTGCCGATAAAATACCGCCAATCCCCCCAGAACCCTGAGGAGCTGCGGGGTGTCCTCCACCTGGCGACACAACTCCCGGGCGCGGGCGAAGGCGTGCCCGACTTCCGAAGCCCCCGAGCCTTTGGTGACCGCCAACGCCTGACCCAGCGCAAGCTGCATATCCAGCTCGTGCTGGGCGCGCTCGTGGGTGTCGGGCAGTGTCTGCAGCACCTCCAGCCCCCTGGTGAGGTGGGCCACCGCTTCCACATAGGCCGAACGCGCATTGCTGCGCTCACCCGCCCGCTGCCAGTACCCTATGGCCTGTGCCGCGAGGCCAGCCTCGGTGCAGTGATAGGCCAGCAGTTCGGGCTGCGTCTCCACCGTCTCGGGAAACCGTGCTTCCAGCTCCCGAGCAAGCCGCGCATGGTAGCGTTGCCGCGTGATCATCAGCAACGACTGATAGGCCACCTGCTGGGTCAGGGCGTGCTTGAAGGTGTAGGCGCGCTCCGGGAAGAGGCGCGTCTCGTAGAGGAACTCGGCAGCCTGGAGGTGCGCCAGGCCACGATGCAGCACTGCCTCGGGCAGCTCGGCAATGGCCTCCAGGAGGGGGAGAGGCACCTCGGTGCCAATGACCGCGGCGGCCTGGAAGAGCTGCTTCTCCTCCGGAGGCAGCCGGTCAATACGCGCTGCCAACGTCACCTGCACCGTGGCGGGCACCTGGATGGTCGGCAGGGCTTGCACCAGGCGATAGGCGCCCGGCTCGCCCACCAGCACCCCAGTCTCAACCAGGGTGCGCACGCTCTCTTCCAGGAAAAACGGATTGCCCTCCGTGCGCGCGATCAGCACCCGCTTGAGCGGCGCCAGGCCGGGGCCCGGCCCCAGCAGGGCGTCGAGGACGGCCTCGGCGCTCGCTGGCGGCAGCGGCTCGAGCCGGAGTTGCGTATAGGAGGTCTTGCTGCCACAGCCATGCTGGTACTCGGGGCGGTAGTTGACTAGCAGCAGCAGACGGGCCGTCGGCAGGCTGTCGATGAGGCTATCGAGCAGGGCCTGGGTCTCGGCATCGATCCAGTGCAGATCCTCGAAGACCAGCAGCAGCGGCTGCACCTGGCTCTCGCGCAGCAGCACGCGCTTGAGTGCCTCGAGGGTACGCTGGCGCCGCTGTAGGGGCTCGAGCGTGCGGAAGGGGCTGTCGTCGGGCAGGACGTCCAGCAGCCAGAGGAGGGCTGGGACCGTCTCCTGCAGGGTCTCGTCCAGCGTCAGCACTTGTCCGGTGACCTTGGCCCGCACGGTGCGTGGCTCATCGGTGTCCTCGATGTGGGCATAGCGCTTGAGCAGGTCCACGATTGGGAAGTAGGGTGTCGTCTTGCCGTAGGACACCGAGGCACTCTCGAGCACCCGCCAGCCTTGCGTGTGGGGGGCGTGGACCCCCTCGTACACTAGGCGGGACTTCCCCACGCCGGCCTCTCCCACGATGGCCACGACCTGGCCATGACCAGCTCCTGCCTGCGCGAGCGCCTGGCGCAGGGCGGCGAGTTCCGCCTCGCGCCCCACAAAGCGGGTGAGGCCGCGAGCGGCCGCGGCCTGCAGGCGTCGGCGCAGCGTGCTGGCCCCGACCAGTTCGAACACCTCGACAGGCTCTGTCATCCCTCTGACCGGTATGGGGCCTAGCGCATTCACCCGCACCAGACCCTCGACGAGCCGCAGGGTCGCAACCGTCAGGCGAATCGTCCCGGGCGTGGCCAGTTGCTCCATGCGCGCCGCCAGATGCGTCGTCTGCCCCACGGCCGAGTAGTCCATGTGCAGGTCGTTACTAATAGCGCGGACCACGACTTCCCCGGAGTTGAGCCCTACCCGGATGCGCATCTCGATACCGTGCGCGCGGCGCACCGCCTCCATATACTCGCGCATGGCAGTCTGCATGGTCAGGGCGGTGTAGCAGGCCCGCAGGGCGTGGTCTTCATGGGCCAGCGGCGCCCCGAAGAGGGCCATGATGCCGTCGCCCAGCACCTGATTCACGGTGCCCTCGAAGCGGTGTACGGCGTCCATCATAGCGCGCAGGGCAGGATCTAAAAGCTGCTGGGCGGCTTCCGGGTCGAGGTCTTTAATGAGTTCGGTGGAATCCTTGATGTCGGCAAACAGGACAGTGACCTGCTTGCGTTCGCCTTCCAGGGCGCTGCGCGAGGTGAGAATCTTCTCGGCCAGATACTGTGGGGTATACGACAGGGGCTCCCGCTCCTGGTCAGCAGCTGGGAGAGAGGCTGCTGACGGTATCGACACTGGGACGCCAGTCCAGACCAGGACTTTGCCCTGCTCATCGACGGCGAGTTGCTCGGCCTCGATGAGTTCCTCCTTCAGGGCTTCCAGGTGCTCGTCGTCTAGCTGGAACTGGACCTTCAGGGCTCTGTAGGTGACGCGCCCCCGGCGCCGCAGGAGGGCGCGTATCTCATCCAGCACCGCATAGAAATCCATCATCCAATCCCCCATACGGCCACATGACCGAAGAGGAGGGCAGCGCTGCTACCCGAGATGAGAGCGTTGTAGCATAACCCCGCACTGCTCCACACAGTGCCCGAAGCGCATGGTTCGCTCCTCGCAGCGTGGATGTGCCATGCTACCATAGGCGCTTCCTGCCTACAAGCACGGTCTATTGACATCACTGCCACGCTCCGTCATGCTCGACAGGTGGTGGGAGACGGGGGTAAACGCCGAGGCGTTTGCCTCCCTGCTGTACTTTGCTGTGCACTACACGCAAGGACTACGGATGACAACCATTGGTCTCCTCAATGAGCAACCGCTGCATGCAGCACTGAAGCGCTGGTATGCCAGGCCGGGGGATGTGATGGAGGCAGCGCTGGATGGCTATATCGTCGACCTGCGGCGCGGCAACCACATCATCGAGATTCAGACGGGCAGTTTCGCTGCGATCCGCCGGAAAATGCGCACGCTGAGTCGGCACTATCGGGTCACTCTGGTCTATCCTGTGGCCTACGAGCGTTGGATTGTGAAGCTGCCTACGACGACCTGCGGTCAGCCAGGCCGCCGCAAGTCGCCGCGGCGCCAGAGTATGAATCAACTCTTCCAGGAGCTTGTGAGCTTTCCTGACCTCTTGTGCTGCCCGAACTTTTCTATTGAGATCGTCTGCGTTCAAGCAGAAGAGGTGCAGCGCTACGGCAGGAGGCACGGGAGGCGGAGACGAGGCTGGGCCATGGTGGAGCGGCGGCTCCTCGGAGTGCTCGAGCGGCACGTCATCGCTACGCCCTTGGACCTGTGGTCCCTAATCTCCTGGGAACTCCCTGAGCCCTTCCAGACCTTACATCTGGCGCGCGTCTTACACCGACCGCGCTGGTTCGCGCAAAAGGTCGCTTACTGTCTGCGCGAGTCCGGAGCGAGCACAGTTATTGGCAAGGCGGGAACCGCGCTTGTGTATTCCCACGCCCCGAGTGACGGTGTATGGCCCCACAACCACATGGAGCCGCTGGCAGTATCTTGCATTCCACTATGCCATGGCCCATACTCCCGACTGACAAACGGCAACGATCAGATAGTATAACACGTGGCGTCGAAATAACTGCACCATGTCCGTGGCAGGCTAGGCGAGCCAAGGAAGAGCAGATGCGCACGGGAGGAGTGCTTATGCAACCACAGAACCCGCGTCCTCGACATGCCCATGGTCTGAGCCGTCGCCAGCTACTGCAGGCGGGCCTCGCTGCTGGTGCAACGTTGTCTGCCTGGCCTTTCTATAGCCGGCCCACGCTCTGGAGCGCGGAAGCGGGGCTGCCCAAGCGCGGCGGGATCTTGCGTGTGCGCGGGCGGGATCCGGTGCACTTCGATCCCCATCTCACCCGCGATGGCAGGACGCATACCGTGCTGAGCTTTGTGTACAGCAAGCTCTTGCGGCACAAAGTCGGCGGGGATGTACAACCGGGCACCTTCAGCGTCGAGCCCGATCTGGCCGAACGCTGGGAAGCAGTAGACGACACCACGTATATATTCTATCTGCGTCAGGGCGTTAAATGGCACAACAAACCACCCGTCAACGGGCGTGAACTGGTGGCCGAGGATGTGAAATTCACCTTCGACCGCTTCCTGACGGTCGAGGGCAATCCCGAGCGGCTGTTGCTGGAGGCAGTGGAGCGAGTGGAGGTGGTGGATCGCTATACGGTGCAGTTCCGCCTCAAAGAACCGTTCGTCTGGTTAATCGACACCCTGGCCTGCCCGCTGTGCACGTGGATCATTGCCCCGGAAATGGTCAAGCAGTATGGCGACCTGAAGAAAGTCGAGACCGCCATTGGTACCGGGCCTTTTATGCTGGAGCGCTACGAGCCGAACGTGAAGACGGTCTTTCGACGCCACCCGGCGTACTTCCGCCCCGGTCTGCCGTACGTGGATGGGGTGGAGTGGTTAGTCCTGGACGACGAATCGACTGGGCTGGCGATGTATCGCACCGGGCAGATCGATGCCGGCCCCGGCCTGCAATGGGAGGTGCGCCAGGCCGACCTGGAAGCACTCAAGCACAGCCATCCCCACCTGCACTACCAGGATATGCTGGCCAATAATGTGACGACGATCTGGATGCGCACGGACAAGCCCCCCTTCACCGATGTGCGCGTGCGGCGCGCCATCTCCCAGGCGGTCGATCGCCAGGGGCTCATTGAGGCCGTGTGGCTGCGAGGCGAACCGTCACCCGCAGTCCCCCGAGGCCTGGCCCAGTGGTCGCTACCCATCGACCAGCTCGGCGTAGGGGCGAAGTACTATCAGTATGATCCCCAGGAGGCCAGACGGTTGCTGGCAGAAGCCGGGCATCCCAAGGGTTTCAAGACGCAGCTCACGGTCAGTAGTGGCTATGGCCGTGACTTGGTCGATGCGGCGCAGTTGGTGCTGCGCTATCTCAAAGACGTCAGCATTGAGGCCGAGTTGAAGCTCCAGGAGTATGGGGCATATCAAGCGACGACGGGCCAGGGCAAGTTCGAGGGCCTGGCGATGGGCCCCTACGGTGTGGGCTGGGATGCGGATAGCTCGCTGTACGGCCCGTATGCCCCCGACCAACCGCGCAACCGCGGTCGGGTCAACGACTCCAAGCTCGCGGCCATGGTGCAGGAGCAACGACGGCTGCAGGACCCGGAGGCGCGTAAGCAACTCATCTTTGACATACAGCGCTACGCCGCGGAGCAGCAGTACTACGTGTACCTGTCCTCCCAAGTCGTCACAGGCTCCTGGCAGCCATATGTGAAGAACTATGCCCCGAACCTCACCTTCGACTTTGGCAGTCGCGCCGCCGCCCTGTGGCTGGATCGCTAGAGGGAATGCCGCATGCACGATCTCGATGAAGACCACGAACACCCCGAGTTTGCCGCCATAGGCCCGGATACTGTCATGGAGGACATTGAAGGCCTAGAAATGTTCACGCTCAAGAGCGTCGGCATCGACATCGGCTCCTCGACCTCCCATCTGGTGTTCTCCCGGCTGACCTTGAGGCGGCAGGGAGCGTCGCTGTCAGGGCGTTTCAAGGTCGCGGAACGACAGGTCTTGTTCCGTTCCAGGATTATGCTGACCCCATATCTTTCCGGCACCCTGATTGACTTCGAGCAGGTGCAGCACTTCATTGCCAACGCCTACCGCGAGGCACGGCTGACACCGGACGATATCGACACCGGAGCGGTCATCATCACCGGCGAGGCCCTTAAGAAGGAGAACGCCCAGCCGATCGTCGCGTACTTTGCGCAGTATGCCGGCAAATTCATCTGCGCCGCGGCGGGTCACAACCACGAGGCACTCCTCGCCGCCTACGGTTCTGGCGCTGTCGATCTCTCGAAGAGTGAGGGCAAAACGGTTCTCAATGTTGATATGGGAGGCGGCACGACGAAGTTCTCGCTCATTGAACATGGAGACGTGACGCAAACTGCTGCGATCAACATCGGAGCCCGGCTGATCGCCTTTGACGCGTCCGATGTGGTGACACGCATCGAGGATGCCGGAAGAATCCTCATGCACGCACTCGGCTCTCGTGTTGCACTTGGGAAGAAGATCACCAAACGAGACAAAGAGGCCTGTGCTACTTTGATGGCCAAAGTGCTTGTCGAGGTGATCGAGCGCAGTCCCACTTCCGCCCTCGCCAAGCAGCTTATGGTCACACTACCGTTCAGGCATTACCGGTTGGATCAGGTTGACCACATCGTCTTCTCAGGTGGTGTCTCCGAGCACGTCTACGACCGCGACCGGACTGCATACGGCGATGTCGGTCCCCTCTTGGGCCAACATGTCAGAGATGCTCTGCACGTACTTTCCAAGCACAATGTGCTGCGTGAGCCGCTGGAAGGCATTCGGGCCACGGTGATCGGAGCCGGGGCATATACCATACAGGCAAGCGGCACGACCAGCTACATTTCAAACTCCCGGGTCTTGCCGGTGTTCGGCCTCAAGGTGGTGCGGGCAGCACTCAAACAGGAACAGCCCGTGATTGAGGCTTTGCAGCAGGCACTCGCGAAGTTCGACCTGCCCCGTTTTACCGCTGGACTGGCCTTGTCCTTGTCGCTTGACGGACCACTGAACTATAAAACCGTCAGAGCGATAGCGGAGGGAGTCGCGGCCATCTGCCAAAACTCGGAAAGCCACACGAGCCCACTATACCTGGCACTAGACGTCGATGTCGCCAAATCGCTCGGGGGTATCCTGAAAGAGGAACTCAAGTTGGACCGCGAGGTCATCGCCATTGATGGCATTGACGTAGGGGATCTCGACTATATTGACATCGGTACACCCATGGGGATCACCGAAGTCCTTCCCGTCAC
>Ga0081455_10001305_pt1 | contig 30946 bp, 23 predicted proteins | sample TabmetS3T2R1_FD_70207 | JGI IMG/M metagenome (GOLD analysis project Ga0081455, IMG submission 70207) | Tabebuia heterophylla rhizosphere microbial communities from the University of Puerto Rico - S3T2R1 | ecosystem: Host-associated > Plants > Roots > Rhizosphere ... | reverse complement strand
ACTCCAGTGGCGCTCATGGGCTGTGTGATCGACGAAGACGCGCCACTGGAGTGGCGCGCTCCCGGCAAAGACCTACTTGTAATACGCCCAGCGCATGTCCTGGCCGCTGCCGATCGGGCTGAAGCGGATGCCGCCGACATTGGCGGCATAGGGGCCGTACCATTTGGTGTTGTAGACGAAGATGCCCATCGCCTGCTCGGTCACCTTCGTATCCGCCTTCTCGTACAGCACCCGCCGCTTCTCCTGGTCGCTGATCGCAAGCGCCTCGTCGATCCATTTGTCGAGTTCGGGATCCTTCGTGTACGACGAATTCCGCGTCCCGATGTAGCGCGAGCCGTAGAGCTCGCCGACCCAGTTGTTCGGATCGACGTAGTAGGTGCTCTTCCACAAGGGCACCATGTCGTAGTTCTTGTCGCGATCCTGCATGCGGCTCTGGATGACCGGCCATGGCGCCGATTCGATCTTGATATCGATGCCGATCTTCTTGGCGCCGTTCTGCAGCAGCGTGGCCGCCTGCTCGGTCTCGCTGAAGCCGGTCAGCGTGCCGATCGTGATCGGTCGTATGGGTTCCTTGACCTGGGCCAGTTCCGCCTTGGCCTTCTCGAGGTCATAGGTGAAGCCTTTCAGGTCCTTGGGCGAACCCCACAGGTTATTGGGGTTGGGGCTGGGATTGCGCGCCACCGCATCCTTCAGGATGTCGTGGATGAAGCCGTCATAGTCGAAGGCGTAGGCCAGCGCCTTGCGGAAGTGCACGTCGCTGAGCGGTCCGCGTCCGTTGTGGATCGAGAAGTAGAAGACGCGCATCGATTCCTGCTCGAGGATCTGCACGTTCTTCGCTTCCTTCAGCCGTAGGATCTGGTCGTAGGGCAGGTACCCGTCGGTGCCCTGGAAGTCGCCCTTGATCAGCCCTTGGACACGGGTGTTGGTCTCCAGCACGGTGCGGAACTCGATCTCGTCGAACGCCTTCGGGCCCCAGCCGGCGAAATGCTCCTTGAACCGCTCACCGACGAAGCCGATCGCCGGATCGTAGCGCTTCAGCTTGTACGAGCCTGTGCTCGCGACGTTCTTCGCCAGCCAAGCCTGGCCCCAGTCGCCGTCCTTCTCGTTCTTCTTCACCAGCTTGGAGTTGACGATCAGGATTTCCGGCACGGTGGCGAAGAAGATGGCGGAGGGTTCCTTCAGCGTGAACACGACAGTGTATTTATCGGGCGCCTTGGTGCTGCCCGGGTCGATGATCGGCAGGAACAGCGACGCCGCGCCCTTCTTCATCGCCAGCATGCGTTCGATGCTGTAGACGACGTCGTCGGCGGTCATCTCGCTGCCGTCGTGGAACTTCACGCCTTTGCGCAGGGTGAAGGTCCAGGTCTTTCCGTCGGCCGAGGCGGTATGGCTTTCCGCCAGCCACGGGATCATCTTCGGCGGATTGTCGACCCAGCGATACAGCCCGTCGTAGAAGTTGATGCGCGACGCGGCGCGGCCGACATCGAAGACGGCGTGCGGATCGAGATTGTCGTAGCCGCTGTTGTTGGCGTGCACGTACTTGCCCTGTGCCCAGGCCCCGCCTGCGATCACGAACGACGCGGCCACCGCAATTGCCGCCAGCCACCCCGGAATTGTGCGTTTCATTCCCTGCCTCCTCTGTCGTTCTGTTTTTTGCTCATTCTGCTGCTTGCGCCTGGCGGAGCTGTGGGAACTCGCCGACCGCCAGCTCGAACGCGCGCCGCACCTCGCTGCCGTCGCCACGGCGCTGATGTGCCGGCAGCTCTTCCAGCGCGGCGAAGATGCGCTTCTTCATGTAGTGGCGCCAGTGGACGGGCAGGCTGGCCAGCACTTCGGTCAGCACGGCATAGTTGGCATCCGTCCAGTCGCGTTCGTATTGCTCGCGCTGCTCGTTATAGGCAAAGACACTTGGCTTGGCGTTCGCCGCCAGGCGCGAACGCCGGGCCGCGGTCGCCGTCCGGTCGATCGCGCCGTCGCGAATGACGACGCCATAGTCGTCGGCTGCGGACTCGATCGAGACCTTGCCCTGCTGCACGTCGAACAGCACGGCCTCGGCATCGCGCTCCCAGGGCGGACCCCAGCCGCCGCCGCCACAGGCCGTCACCAGGATCACGTCTCCGGGATCGAGCGCCACCACATCGGTGTTGCCAAGATCGATGGCGTCATTGCTTCCGGGATTGCGCCAGAAGCTGGAGGTGGCACCCGGCTTGCCGCCGTTGCTGCCCCAGGACGAGAAGCGCGTGCGGTCGCGGTTGCGTGCCGTCACCACCGTGTTGGGCGCAAACACCTTGAACTCGAGCAGGGTGCCCAGCCCGCCGCGATGCTTGCCGGCGCCGCCCGAGTCGGGAACCAGGCCGTAGCGCAGCACCTTGATCGGCACCTCGGTCTCGTTGATCTCGACCGGCGTGTTCTTGAGGAAGCTCGAGTTGGCGCCCGAGCCGTCGGCACCGTCGCCGCCCGACCAGCCGCCGGCACCACCGGTGATCGGGTCGATCGAGGCCATGATGGTGCGGCCGCTGCGGTTGTCGGTGGTCTTGACGTTCATGATGGCACTGCTGCCGGCGGGGCCCGCGGGCAGCAGGTCGGGCACCGCCGCCTGGAAGGCACCGATCGTGACGCCCTGCAGGCGCCCACAGGTCATGCTGCGCATGCCGACGGCGGCCGGGAATTTGGGATTGAGGATCGTGCCCTCGGGGATGACGCAGCGCGCCGGCCGCGTGATGCCACCGTTCAGGAGAATCGTCGGATCGATGCTGTAGAGGCAGTAGGTGTAGCCCACCATCAGCAGGATGTGACGCTCGGCGCCGCCGGTCGGCACGTTGAGCGACGACTGCAGCTGCGCGTCGGAGCCGGAGAAGTCGAGGATGGCCTCGTCGCCGCGGATCCTGAGCGTCAAAGCGAGCCGCACCGGCACGCCGCCCGGCGCGTCCTCGTCGAGGTAGTCGGCAAAGAAATAGTCGCCGTCCGGGATGCGGCTGAGCAGGGCGCGGGCCTGGCGTTCGCCTAGGTCGAGCAGATCCTTGACGCCTTGGCGGAACACTTCGACGCCGAACTTGCGCACCATGTCATGGACCTTGCGCTCGCCCGTGTTCATGGCCGCGATCTGCGCCTGCAGGTCGCCGTAGTTCTGCTCCGGCATGCGGACATTGGTCAGCATCACATCGAGCAGGGCCTGGTTCAGCCTGCCCTCGGCGTAAAGCTTGTTGGGCGGGATGCGGATGCCTTCCTGATGCACCTCGGTCAGTTGCCGCGACAGCGAGGCCGGCACCGCCCCACCGACGTCGGTGTTGTGGATGTGGCTGACCGAGAAGGCGACCAGCTCGCCCTCCCAGAAGATGGGCTTCCACATATGCAGGTCGGGCGTATGCGTGCACACGAAGCCGCTATAGGGATCGTTGGTGATGCAGATGTCGCCGGGTTGGTAGTCGCCGATCATGCGGATGGCGTTGGCGTAGTCGAGTCCAATGAACCAGGTGGCGCCGAGATCGCGCGGGCTCGCGAAGGTCATGCCGTCGGGCGTGGCAAGCCCGGTGGTGAAATCCTCGGTTTCCTTCACGAAGGTCGAATGAGCCGTGCGGAACAGCGTGAAGGCCATGCTGTCGGCGGCCGCTTGCGCGTGATTGGCGAAGATCTGCAGGGTGACCGGGTCGATGCGCATTGCGGATCTCTTCAGGGTGCGAGGGTCAGAAGAATGTTGCCGTAGGCGTCGACCTCGCCGGTGAAGCCGGCCGGAACGCAGATCGTCGTGTCCTCCTGCGCCACGACGCAGGGGCTGGCGAGACGGTGCCCATGGCCGAGGTCGGCCCGCCGGTAGAGCGGCACGCGGCGCCAGGCACCATCGAGGTAGACCTCGATGTCCTTGGCCGGCACGGGCGGGCCGGTGCGTTCCGGCTGCACCGGCACCTTCGGCTGCGGCGAGGCGCCCACGACCACCATGCGCAGGCTGACGACATGGATCGGCGTCTCCGGCGCGCTATGGCCGTAGAGCCGGTCGTGCTCGGCATGGAAGGCCGCCGCGATCCGCTCGCGGTCGCCGGCCGCGATCCATTCCAGTTGCAAGGGCACCTCGATCTCAAACGACTGCCCCAGGTAACGCATGTCGGCGGCGGGCTGCAGGACGTAGGCGCCGGCGAACTTCTGCCCCTCGGTGATCCAGGTGGTCGCATGCTGCGCCAAGCGGTCGACGTCCGCCTTCAAGCGCGGCAGCTCGGCCGACAGCGGGTAATAGGCCGTGCTGATGAAATCGTTCTTCACGTCGGCGACGAGCCCGCCCAGCGCCGACAGCACACCCGGCGCCGTCGGGATCAGCACGCGGCGCATGCCGAGCTCGCGCGCCAGGAAGCAGCCCAGCATGGGTCCGGCGCCGCCGAACGCCAGGAGCGTGAAGTCGCGCGGGTCGATGCCCTGGCGCGAGGCGAGCTTGCCGACCTCGCGGTACATGCCGGAGACTGCCACCTGGATGATCGCTTCGGCGGCCTGCTCGAGCCCGCGCCCGAGCTTGGCCGCGATCGTGCTCACGGCGGCGCGCGCCTTTTCGAGATCGACGCTGACCGCGTCGTAGCCGATGTTGCCGTGCCCGATGATGCCGCAGGCGGCGAACGCATCGGTCATGGTCGGCCGCGTGCCGCCGCGGCCATAGCAGGCCGGACCGGGCATGGACCCCGCGCTCTCGGGCCCGACCGTCAGCACCCCGAAGTCGCTCACCGCCGCGATCGAGCCACCGCCGTCGCCGATCGACGTCACCGAGACGGTCGGGATGTAGACCGGAAAGTCGCCCACCATCTCGCCGGTGCCGTAGGTCGGCGTGCCGTCGACGATGATCGCGACGTCGGCCGAGGTCCCGCCGATGTCGAGGCTCAGCACCTTGTCCTGCCCGGCCTGGCGCGCGACGAAGCCGGCGCCGATCACGCCGGCGGCGGTGCCCGACAGCAGCATCTGCAGGCAGGCCGACTTACCGAGCTCGGCGGTCATGATCCCGCCGTTCGACTTGGTCACCATGGCCTCGGCGGCAACACCCGCCCGCTTCAACGCCGCCTGCAGGGCCGTCAGATAACGCGCCACGGGTGGCTGTACATAGCCGTGGATCGTCGCGGTCGCGGTTCGCTCGTATTCGCGGATGATCGGCCACACATCGCTCGAGCAGAACACCGGCATGTCCGGCGCCCACTCCGCGATCAGCCGCTGAGCTTCGCGTTCGTGCGCCGGGTTGCGATAGGAGTGCAGGAACGCCAGCACGATGCCCTCGGCACCGAGCCCGAGCGCCTGGTCGAGCGCTTCGCGCAGGCTGGCGCGGTCGAGCGGCCTGTCGACGGTTCCGTCCGAGAGCATGCGCTCGCGCACCGGCAGCACGCGCTCGCGCGTGATCAGCGGCTGCGCCCGGTTCGACATGAGGTGATAGGGGTCGGGCATCTTGAGGCGCGCCAGCTCCAGCACATCGACGAAATTCTCCGTCGTGAACAGGCAGAGGCGGATGCCCTTGCGCTGGATCACCGAGTTGATGCCGACGGTCGTGCCGTGGGTGAAATAGCCGATGTCCTGCGGCTGGATCCCGAAGCGGCTCCCGAGCTCCTGGAGCCCGGTAATGACTTCGCGCCCCGGTTCCTGTGGCGTCGACAAGACCTTCAGCGTCGCCAGATGGCCGGTCGCCTCGTCCAAGGCACAGAAGTCCGCGAAGGTGCCACCGATGTCGACGCCGATTCGATAACTCACCGTTGGCTTCCTTCTGCTGTAAAACCTATGCCGCGTGTCGATAACCGAGGCGCTGGCTGATGGTGGCTGCCGCACGGACGACGCCGGCGATGATCCGCGGCTTGGCCGCCGGATACCGCGCCGAGACCGTTCCCACGTTCAGCGCAGCAACGACCGTACCATCGCCGCCAAAGACCGGCGCCGCCGTCGCCGATCCACCCAGCACGTATTCCTCTTCCAGAACGGCGTAGCCATTGGCCGCCACTTTGGCGAGGATCGCGCGCAGCTTGCCGCCATCGGTGACGGTCCTTGGCGTGTAGGCGCGAAGTCGGGTGCGCACCAAATAGGCATCTCTCGACTTCTTGTCCCAGAATGCCAGCAGAATCCGGCCCATCCCAGTGCAATAGGCAGGCCGCAGGCCGGGATCGTCCGAATCGTAGCGGATCTGTGCGCGGCTGACCGACTTGGCAATGACTTTGACGTCGCCGCGCGCCGCGCGGACGCCCAGGAACACCGACTCGTCCAGATCGTCGCGCAACTTGTCCATCACCGGGCGTGCCACCGCCGCCAGATGCGCCTCGGGCCCGCCAACCCAGCCTGTCGACTGGCGCAGCGATTCGTTCAGCTTGTAGCGATCGGCAGCGTCGCGCTCGACATAGCCGCGCGACTGCAGCGTCTGGAGCAACGCATGCGCGCTGCTCTTGGGCAGCGCCAGGACCGAGACGAGGTCCTTCAAGGCCATCGACTCTTCGCTGCGGAACAACAGCTCGAGGATGTCGAGCACGCGGGCCGCGGATTTCACATTGTCGTTCATGTATATGAACCTGGTTCCGCTAACAAAACGACGTTCGCTCAGGCGCTGCGCGACTGTCAAGTCGCGGCGATCTGATAGACTTGCCGCGATCCTGCGCTCTCAAGGGAATGGCTGCGCTGTCGGCAAAGCGCATCGGCCGGCGCCATGTTTTGCTTGGCGACAACGAAGCGAATGCTGAGCGCATGCCTATAAACGCAACGCGGATCATCATCATCGGCGCCGGTATCGGGGGTCTCGCGGCCGCCCTGGCTCTGCAGCGGCGCGGCCTGAGCGTGGTGGTCTACGAACGGGCGACGGAGATACGGGAGATCGGCGCCGGCGTCGTCATCGCCCCGAATGCACGCCGCGCCTTGCGGGACCTCGGCGTCGACGCCGCCCTGGAGTCGATGTCCTGCTCGGTGCCGATCCTGCATACCTGCAACTACGCCAGCGGCGAGATCGTCCGGGTGAACCGCAACGACCAGATCATCGAACGACAGGGTATGGGCGTTCTTCAGGTCCACCGCGCGGACCTGCACGGCCTGCTGATGGAGGCCGTGCGTGCCAACGATCCGCAAGCGTTGCGCCCGGGCCACGAATTCATCGCGCTCGCGCAGGACGCGACGGGTGTCTCGGTGACGTTCGCCAACGGCGCCTCCGATCGCGGCGATGGCGTGATCGGCGCCGACGGCAACATCTCGGCCGTCCGCTCGTTCCTGTTTCCCGGCGAGGCGCCCAGGTTCACCGGCCAGGTGGCGTTTCGTGCCCTCGTACCCGATGCACTGGTGCCGGCCGTGATTCGCCAGCGCCAGCTCGCGATGTATCCCGCGCCGCGCCGCTATCTGCTGCACTATCCCTTGCGCGGCGGTCGGATCATGAACCTCATCGGCTGCGGGCAAGCGGTTTCGTGGGAGGAGGAGGGCTGGGCAATTCCGGCGACGAATGACGAGTTCGCGATGCATTATTCGGATTTCGCGCCGGGGCTCCTGGCCTTGATCCGCAATATCCCGCCAGGAGGCCTCTTCAAATGGGGGCTGCGCGATCGCGAACCTTTGCATGCCTGGACGTCAGGGCGCGTCACCATGCTGGGCGACGCGGCCCACCCGATGACACCGTTCCTCGGCCAGGGCGCATGCATGGCTCTGGAGGACGCCCTGCTGCTCGGCCGTGCCTTTGCTGCCGCGGAAAGCATCGAGGAGGCCCTCAGGCGCTACGAGACGGCGCGCAGGAGCCGCGGCACCAACGTCCAGCTCTGGTCGCGCGAGGAGGGCATGGCCCTGCAGGACCCGACGAGACCGCGCCGCACGGCGCTCGATCGCGGCCTCTACGACTACGATCCGGTCACTGCGCCGGTGTGACCGCCGCTTCCACCTCCTCGACCGCGGGAACGCGCTCGACCTGATGCGCTTTCAGCGCCGGCAGCACATCCCTGGCGAACCGGCGGATCTGTTCGATGAACATCTCGTGGGGCATGGCGCCGCGATTGAGGCTGATTTGCACCATGTTGGCGCCCGCCGCGTCGGCTTGGGCGATGATGCGTCTGGCCACTTCCTCCGGCGTGCCCCACGGCCAGCTCTCGGCCATGCGTTCGATGTCGGCCATGGTCAGGCCGCGGAAATCCTCGCGCAACAGCGCGGCGGCGCGCTGGTTCTCCGGCCGCACATAGTCGGTCGATTGCGCCGTCGAGTAGCCGGCCTGGCGCTGCAACGCCGTCTCGGTGAAGTTGCCGTGGCTGAACAGGGTGCGGTTGAAGTAGAGGTGATAGGGGGCCATCTCCTTCACCGCCTGCGCCTTGGACTCGGCAACATAGGCATGGACGCCGAGCGACAGATGATTGGGCGTCAGCCGATGGCCCGCCGCCGCCAGGCATCGCGCATAGTAGCGGATGATGTCGTCGCGCAAGCCGCCGCCACCGAGGCCTGGCGTGATGGGAATATTGTGGCGACCAGCGAACTCGATCGATTCCTTGCTGCCCACGATCGGAATCCAGATCTCCGGACGCGGCTGCTGGACCGGCCTCGGCCAGATCGCCACGTCCTTGTAGGACCAGAACTTGCCCTGGTACGAGAACACATCCTCGGTCCACGCCCGTGTCACGATCTCGTAAGCCTCCTCGAAGCGGGCGCGGCTCTCGGCCAGCGGCACGTTGTGCACCTGGTATTCGCGCGGGATGCCGCGCGCGAAGCCCGAGATGAGGCGGCCGTTCGACAGGCAGTCGATCATCGCCAGCTCCTCGGCGAGCCGTAGCGGCTCATGCAGCGGCAGCAGGTTGCCGTAGATCAGGAGCTTGAGCCGGCTGGTGCGCTGCGCCGCGGCGGACGCCATCAGGTTGGGCGAGTTCATCAGGCCGTAGGGCGAGCAGTGGTGCTCGTTGAAGCCGACGCCGTCATAGCCGAGCTTGTCCATCTCCTCCCATGCCGCGAGATGCTCGGCATAGGTGCGCACGGCGACATCGGCCTTGAAGAATTGCTTGCTCAAGGGATACGGCAGCTCGGGGCCGGTCTTCACGTGCTCGAGGTTCTCGCCATAGGCCAGCAGATCGAAGACAAAGACCTTCATGCGGACACTCCCAATGTGGACTCTCCGGACCTCGCGATGCAGCGCCACGTTCTCGACGCCTCGCCGGTGATCGGATAAGACTCGACAAAATCGACAGAACGGTGCGCTCGGGAGGAACCATGGCATCGATGGAGGCGGCGGCGACCGTGCCGGCAGCTCCCGGCGGGCCCGATTTCGCGTTCGACCAGCCCCTGTTGTCGAACGGCAGGCACTTCTCGACGGTCGACTACCAGGCTGCGCGACGATACGTCGACCGGACCACGCAGGGTCTCTTCGACCTCTCGCTGCGCAGCGCGCGCGAGTTCAGGCAGTACGAGGTGCGATCGGCGCGGCTGGGCGAGACGCAGTTCAGCCTGGTCAAGGTCGACAGCGTCTCCGGCTACGACATCGAGATGATGGACAACCCCGACCTCGTCCTTTTGCACATCCTCATGCGCGGCAATGCCGAGCTGCAGCAGGGCGTCGCGAAGGCGGCGGCGGCGCCGGCGCAGATGGTGCTGCTGGAGGGCATGGCGCGCTCGCACAAGCGCTGGCGTGGCTCGACCCAGCAGCTGATGGTGCGGTTGAGCCGGAGCCACATGGAACGCATCGTCGCCAGCGAAACCGGGATCGGCATCGGCGATCCGCTGACCTTCGGCGTCCTGCAGGTGCTCGACCTGGCGCGGGTGTCGACCTTGTGGAACCACATGGTGACCATCTGCCGGGATCTCAACGATCCGCATCCCTGCTTCGACGGTCACCTGGGCCGGCTGGCCGAGCGCACGCTCGTGCTGCTGCTGCTCAACGCCCTGCCCAACAACTACCGATGGGCTTTTGCCGAAGAGCCGCAGTCCGCCGCCGCGCCCTACTATGTACGGCGTGTCGAAAGCTACATTCGCGATCATGCGCGCGAGCCGATCACGCCGGACGACCTCGTGGCGGTGGGCGGCGTCAGCGCGCGCTCGATCTACCATGGCTTCAGGCGGTTCCGGTCGACCACGCCGATGGGCTATCTCAAGGCGGTGCGCCTCGACCTCGCCCGCACCGTTCTCCTCAAGGGACGTCGCCGCGGTGCCGGCAGCGTGACCGAGGCCGCGACTGCGGCCGGCTACACCAACCTCAGCCAGTTCTCGCGCGACTACAAGGCGCGCTTTCGCGAAGCGCCCTCGCAGACCGTCGCCGACGCCTGATTCCGTCACAGCGGAATGGCGAGCAGATTGGGGATGTTGAAGGTATCGCACACCGCGACCTTCTCCTGGAACTTGAGCTCGCCGCCGCCATTCGTGATCACGTCGCGGTACTGGCCGACGCTGAACAGCCGGGTCTGCCCCTCGAGATCCGTCTGGTACACGGTGTAGCAGGCTGCCACCTCGAAGATGTCCTCCCGTGCCGACAGGATCTCGATGTTGGACACGACATGCCGGGCGTAATGGAGATTGTAGACATTGGCTTCGCGCAGGCTGCGCACGCGGTCCTGCATCATCGCCCGGCTGTCGCAGAAGAAGATAGGCAATGGCGGCTGGCGGTCGAGATTCTCCCGCGGGATCACCTTGTAGACGCCGCGCTCGACGAACAAGCTCGGCCATTCCTCGAGGCGGTCGTCGTCCAGCAGACGGGCATAGCGGTACTCCAGCGCCCGGATGGCGTCGTAAGCCTGGCTCGGCGCACCGGTCATCTCAGGCCTCCGCGCCGTTGCCGCGAGTCCCATCAGGCCGGCCCATCAGGCCCGAATAGTAGCGCCAGAAGGCCCTGATCGTCGCCTCGCCGGTGCGATCCTTGTCGAGGTCGGCCTGCAGGCCGCCGAACTCCAAGAACGAATCCTCGCGTCCGTCGCGCACGATGGCGCGCTGGATCAGCTCGATCGCCTCGCTGTCCTCCATCGAGATCAGGCCGGCCGGTCCGACGAGATTGGCCTGCTTGAGACGGCAGGCGGTCATCTGCTCGTCGTCGTCCTGGTAGCCGAAATAGGTCCAGTACAGCTCGAAGTCGTCAGCCGCCTTGGGCCGTATGTGCCGCGTCGCCAGCGTGTTCATGATCTGCTGGATGACCAGGCAGGGAAAGATGCTGGTGATCGACACCGTCACGCCGTCATTGAAGTCGGGTCGGCCTTCCAGCAGGGAAGGATCGGCCAGCGAATAGTTGGCCACGAACTTATCCTGCTCGATGTTGCCGGACTGCTCGGCCTGTCGCCAATCGTCGCCATAGGTCACCCCGGTGCTGTGGGCTCTCGCCCGATCGCTTCCGCCTTTGCGCTTCTGGTTCGTGCGATAGAGCCCGAAGGTGGCGTGGAAGCCGTGCAGCAGGGCCGCATGATAGGGATCGCGCGTGTTCTCGGCATAAAGCTTCCAGTTGCCGCGCACGCGCTGGCGCATGTGGCCCAGGACCTTGACCGGCCGCGAGAACAGCCGGTCGATCGCGGCGAGCAGGGGCTCGTCCAGATAGTCTTCGAGAGGCGCGGTGTCGGAGCGGAACGTGGCGAAGATCACGCCCTTGTGCGAGGCCACCCGCAGCTTGGTGAGACCGTGGTCCCTAGGATCGAAATCGGCCGCATAGCCGCCCATGCCTGCCACGCCACGGCGGTAAGGGACGCCGACCAGGTCGCCGCGCGCGTTGTAGGACCACTGGTGATAGACACAGCGGTGCTGGCGGGTGTTGCCGCACGCCTGGCGCTGCACGGTCGCGCCGCGATGGGCGCAGCGATTGACGAAGGCATGCAGGCTGCCGTCCTCGGCGCGGCTGACAATGATCGGCGTGTCGCCGACGAACGATGTCTTGAAGTCGTGCGGCTGGGGCAGTTCCGCCTCGAGGGCGACGTAGTTCCACACGGGCCCGCGGAAAATGGCCTCCTGCTCGCGGTCGAACACGTCGTGCCGCGTGAATACCCCGAACGGCACCCGGCTGCCGTCCTGGGTCGGCCATGGGAGCGGGGGTGAGATCTCAGCGTTTTCGCGCAACATGGACGGTCACCGTTGCTGGATTTGACGGAGCATTGAGGAACAAGCCGGTGCCGGCCGCTTTGCCGGCAGTGCAGTGACTTGATGCCTTGCGCAGAAAGTCGGACCGGGAATGTTGCTTCCAGAAGCAAGGCTCGGCGCTGGCAGCAAAGTCTGCGTGGGCGGCCAATGGCAGCATGACCGAGGGGACCACGCTCGGACCAGACAGGGAAGCCGATGACCGCCATCCGCGTCTCAGGCCTGCGGAAGCTCTTTGGCGCCGTGCCAGCCGTCGACGATGTGAGCTTCGAGGTCGAGAGCGGCTCGATCATGACCCTGTTGGGGCCGAGCGGCTGCGGCAAGACGACGACCTTGCGCATGATCGCCGGCCTCGAGCGCCCCGACACCGGGGAAGTGCGCGTCGGCGAGCGGATCGTGACCTCGGCCGAGCAGGGCATCCACCTGCCGCCCGACAAGCGGCGCATGGGCATGGTGTTCCAGTCCTATGCGATCTGGCCGCATATGAACGTGTTCGAGAACATTGCCTTCCCGTTGCGCGGCAAGCGCCTACGAGAGGCCGAGATCCGCGACAAGGTCATGGCCATGCTGCAAAGCCTCGGCCTCGACGGACTGCACGACCGGCCGGCGCCGCTTCTGTCGGGCGGCCAGCAACAGCGGGTCGCGCTGGGTCGGGCGCTCGTTGCCGATCCCGATGTCCTGCTGCTCGACGAGCCGTTCTCCAATCTCGATGCCCGGCGGCGCGACGAGATGCGCTTCGAGCTCAAGGAGGTCCAGGCGCGCGTCGGCGTGACGACCCTCTTCATCACGCACGACCAGAGCGAGGCGATGATCCTGTCCGATCGTGTGGTGGTGATGAACGCCGGCCGGATCGTCCAGGAGGGCACGCCACGGGCGATCTATCAGCGTCCGGGCACCCGCTTCGTCATGGAGTTTCTCGGCCAGGTGGACCAGGTGCCGGCGCGCGTCGCGCGGGCAGCCGACGGATCGCCCTGTGCGCGCGTGCCCGGTCTCGGCGACTTCGAGATGGCGCTGGACGACGCTCAGCCGTGGCGGCCCGACGAGGAGGTGGTGCTGATGCTGCGCTCCGCCGCAGTCCAAGTGCGGGCGCCCGGTGGCGTTGGAGTTGGTGGTGGGTGGCGCGGTCGCGTGCTGTCGAGGATCTACCTGGGCGAGCGCACCGAGTACATCGTCGGCGTCGGGGACGCGCGCATTCGCGCCTTCGGTCCCACGACCGACCTGCACGACGAGGGCGCGACCGTGCAGCTCGATTTTCCATCGGACGCAATCCGCGCATGGCCGACGACAAGATCGGCCGAGACGGTAAGGGAGGCATGACATGAAGCGGCGCGACGCGCTCTCGCAGATCGGCTCGGTCCTGGGGCTGGCGTCGCTCGGCACCGCGGCGAACGCCCAGACCGAATCGAAGGAATCGTGGGAGCAGGTGGTGGCCGCCGCCAAGAAGGAAGGGCTCGTCGTCTGGTCGTTCTTCGGTGCGCCGGGAGCCGCGACGGAGCGTCAGGCCCGCGAGTTCGAGCAGCTCTATGGCATTCGCGTCGAGCTGGCGCCGGCGCGCACCGGCGACTTCGAGGCACGCTGGAACGCCGAGCGTGCGGCCGGCAAGGCGAGCATCGACATTCGCTCCTCCGGCAGCCCGGAGAACCGTCGTCTCGCCGCCCGCGGCCTCGACCAATCGTTCGGCACGCTGCCGGCGGCAGCCGAGCCGGGCGTGCCCTGGATCATCGATCCGCTGGTCGACGTGAAGGCCGGCAACGGCCACACGCTGATGACCAGCGCCGGCGGCTACTTCATCCTGGTCAACAACAGGCTCTGTCCGCCGGAAAAAGGTCCGCGCAGCTACAAGGAGCTGGAAGACCCCAAATACAAGGGCCTGATCGTTCTCTCCGAGCCGATCGGGCCGTCGCCGGGATCGCGTTGGGCGGCTTACGCCTGGAAGGCCTACGGTGACGATCACCTGCGCAAGGTGATCGACAATGTGAAGGCGCTGACGCGCGCCGAGATCGAGGCGCCCAAGCAGATCGCCCGTGGTGAATACGGCATCTTCATCCATCCCACGCAGGTCGGTGCCGCCGATATCTGGAAGCTGCCCAAGCCGCATCCGTTCCGGCTCGTGGTCCCGGAGGACGGCGTCATGCTCCTGACCGGCGGCACGAGCCTGCTCAAGGACGCGCCGCATCCGAACGCAGCGCGCGTGTTCATGAACTACACGCTCACCAAGTCGGCGCAGCAGATCAATGCCGATGACCCGGGCGGACCCTTCATCCGCAAGGACGTGACACCCAAGGTTCCCGAGCTGGCGCATTTCACCACCGCCAAGCCGTTCCCCAACAACCCCGATACTTACGAGTTCGGCTCGAAACTGTTCTTCGAATGGTCGGCCAAGGCCGAGCCCTACCTGAAGGCGGCTGGCCTCAAGAAGTAGCAGATGGCGACGGCAGAAGGCTCGATCGGCCACCGCGCGGAACCGGCTCGCGGCCCTCGAAGCCGTCGCAGCTTGCGCCCGGAAGCGCTGCTGCCGCTTGCGCTCACGGTGCTGGTCGCGCTTCTCGTCCTCTATCCGCTGGGGATGGTGGTCTTCGGGACATTCTGGAGTGCGGCGCCCGGCCAGCCCGGCTGGCTGACCCTGGAGAACTGGTCGACGGTGCTGTCGGACCCCGCGACGTATGAGGTCCTTCTCACCAGCCTCGCCATCGCCGTCCCACGCACCGTGCTGGCGCTCGTGCTGGCGACGGCCTTTGCCTGGTGCATCGCGCGCACCAACACGCCGGGCAAGCGCCTGCTCGAAGGCCTGCTCGTCTTCATGTTTTTCCTGCCCGAGCTGCCCTGGGTGCTCGCCTGGATGCTGCTCGGGGCGCCCAATGTCGGCCTGCTCAGTCAATGGCTCGGCGCGCTCGTTCCCGGCGGAGAAGGCCTGATCGACGTCTATTCCTACGGCGGATTGATCGTGCTCGGCGCAGCACGGTCGGCGCCGGTGCTGTTCCTGTTCATTCTTCCGGCATTGCTGGCCATGGATGCGACGCTCGAGGAGGCGGCGCGCATGGCCGGGGCCACTGCGTGGCGCACCTTGTGGCGGATCAATTTCCCGCTGCTTCTGCCGGCGCTGCTGGCATCAGGCATCCTGTCGTTCGTGGTGGCCATGGAATCCTTCGAGCTGCCGCAGCTCCTGGGCACGCCGGCCAACATCTTCGTCTTCACGACCCGCATCTACGACCTGGCCTATGGCGGGCATGTCGCCAATTTCGGCGCCGCCATGGTGCTGGCGCTCATTCTGCTTGGACTCACCGGCAGCCTGATCGTGGTGCAGTGGCGGTTGCTGCGCGGCCGCGCCTACACGACGGTGTCCGGTCGTGGTTTCAAGGCGCAGCCGCTCGATCTCGGGTCCGGGCGATGGATCGCCTTCGGTGCCATCCTCGCCTTCTTCGTGATCTTCGGTGCCTTGCCGTTCATCGTGCTGCTGCTGAACTCGTTCATGGAGCTGAGCGGCTTCATCAGCTGGGAAATGCTCACCACGACCCATTGGCGCAACGCGCTGGGCCGCGACGACGTTCTGAAGTCGATCACCGACACGCTGATGGTCGGCGTTACCGCCGCGACGCTGGGTGTGGTCGTTTCGATCTTCATCTCCTATGTGGTGACGCGGACCGGCTGGGCCGGACGCAAGGTCCTCGACATGATGGCCTGGGCGCCCTGGGCGATCCCGGGCCTCGTCATGAGCCTCGGCTTCCTCTGGGCCTTCGTCTGGCTGCCGATCTACGGCACGCTGTGGGTCGTGGTGCTGGCGCTGGTGGCGCGCGGGTTGCCCGTCGCCTCGCGCTTTTTCACCAGCACCATGGTGCAGCTGAGCGCCGAGCTGGAGGAATCGGCGCGCGTCCACGGCGGCTCGTGGCTGCGCACCTTCCTGCGCATCTGGCTGCCTCTGCTGCGGCCCGCCGTCGTCGGCGCCTGGATCCTTCTCTTCGTGATCGCCGTCCGCGTGCTCGACATCGTCATCCTGCTGGCGGGCCCCGGCGTGCGCATGTTGTCGGTCGACATCTTCCTGTGGACGGTCACCGGCCGGCAGGAGGCGGGATCGGTGCTCGCCCTGATCCAGACCGTGCTGGTGATCGTCGGCTATGGGGTGGCGCGTTTGCTGGCGCGCCGGGCCTTGCAACAGCCGGGGCAACATCGGTGATTGCTGATCCTTTGCTGCTGGACGTGATGCCTTCATCCGCTCGACAGCGCCGACGGCGCGGCCTGCGTCGATAACCTTTGCGATAGCTCACGATCGCGAGGTGCGGATATAGAACACGTAGTTGCCGTCGGGCGATCGCGAGGGCTGCAGACATAGATCATCGCCGCAATTGCTGAGGTTCCGCTGCTTGGCGCCATCAATAAGGAAGACATCGCGGCCGCGGCCACCGCGCTCCGAATCGCGCACCTCGAGCCGGACGCCATCGGCGTAGTCGCGCATATCCTGCAGCAGCACGCCATTGCGCTTGCGCTCACCGTCGTCGTCCGGCGGGGGCAGCTCGGTTCGCTGGCCGCTGGGCTCGAGCAGTGCGGGCCGCGGCCTCGGATCGTCTTCGACGAACCCGAGCACCGTGCCATCAGGTGCAACACCAAGCAGCTTGCGCCACTCGGCCGGGGCACCGACCGGCGTTTCGCTGCCGTCGCCGATGGCAATGCGCACGACCTGCCGACCGCGCAGCGCAAAGACGGCCAAGCCATCCGGCGACGGCACCGGCCATGCGAGATCGCTGGCATTGCCGATGCGCCGGATGGCGCCGTCGCGAACATCGACGCGCCAGATGGCGCCTGCCATCACCTTCGTTCCGCCCCCGAGGCTTCCGATGCCTGTGAAGACAAGTCTCAGGCTGTCGAGCCCGGCGGCAAAGATCCGTTTCAGACCGCTCTCCCGCGATGTCTGAGGGGCGGCCGGCGTCTGAGCGAAAACGGCTCCGGCCAGGAGGAGCGAGCAGCAGCTCAAGGTCACGTTGCAAATCCACATCGATGCCCAGGTCATGACTTCCACTCCCCCACCGCAGCACCCAGGCCGTCGACACTGGTCACGGCGATACCATCAAGTTTTTCCTGCATTAGCGTGATCAATCGGCCCTGACCGTCCGCGGCGCGCGCATACAGCACGGCCCGGTCCGAGGCGCCGCGATCGACCAGCCAGAGAGGTGGCTCGATGTCGGAGATGCCGTCCGGCACACGAGCGAGGCGCCGCGCGTTGCGGTCGGCGTTGAATACGCCGTGCTGCATCGGCAGCAGGACCAGCAGCAGCAGGGCGATCAGCATCAGCACCGCGCCAAGCGCATCGGGCCCGTCAAGTCGCGCGAAGCGCGCGTAGCACCAGGACAGCAGCGCGGCGGTCAGGCCCGTGGTCAGCAGCTGGATGGCCGTCCCATAGTTGTTGCGCCCGAGCGCCGCATCGCCGAGCCAGTTGGGCGAGCGGGTCAGCAGCACGCCGCTCACAGCCAACGTTGTCATATAGGCCCAAATGGTCACGCTGCCGGCGAGCACGGCGGCCGCCACCTCCACGGCGAAGAGCGGCCCCGGCTGGAGCCTGCCGACCAAGTTTCCGATGCCGTAAAGCGAGAACAGCAGCGGTGTCATCACCAGCAACGCGAACAACAGAGCTAGCACAAAGCGAAAGCCCGCGAACACGTAGGCCTGGTCGATCACCGCAAAGCCCGGGTCCGTTCCCAGTGCGCGGGCGCGGGCGCGCAGCACCAGATAGCCGCTGGCATAGGCGGCACCCGACAAGGCGGCCAGGACGACGCCTGCGTCTTTCGCCGTGTCGGCGATTCCGCTGCCTACTGATGCCATGTCGCTCACTGCCCACTTACTTGCATGGCCGCCCAATAGTAGGGATGCAAGGTCCCCTGCTTGCGCATTTCGCGCGTCGCCGCGGCCGCGGCCATCGCGGTCGATACGCCTCGACCGAGCTCTCGATAGAATACGGCCATCCATCGACCATTGCTCGCCCCATTGACGTCCCAGCGCGACAGGACCGTCGACGCCACACCGCCGGCCAGAAGGGCCCAGGGAAATCCGTACAACTCGCCCGAGATGCGGACGCCGACCCGTCCACCTTTGCATGCGCTCAAGACGGCGAGCTGAACACCCTGCAGCGGAAGTGCCACGAGTTCGGCCGCCAGGATCGGCGCGTCGGTCGGCCTGGTTTCGTCGAGGCTCGAGAGCAGGGCTTCGGTCGGATTAAAGTCACCGTGCGTGAGCATATGCAGGCCGTCGGCCTGCCAGGTGCCCGCGAACAGCGGGCTACGCGTCATGGTATCGAATCGGACACCCGATGCACGGATCGCCGTGGTTTCCATTGTATTGTCATCGATCGATTGGTCGACCAGGGCGACGATCGATTTGACAGGGCGCACCTGCCGTTGCAGCGCAGCGAGCGCCATGGACGCGTTGGGCGCGTAGGAGACGGCCCAGCGATCAATGACCGCGGCCCCTGAGCCGGGATCGACCAGCGCTTCGAAAGGCAGCTGCACCAGTGCGCCGTGCGGCACAATCATGATCTGCTTGATGGCAGTCGAATTCAGCCTTTCTGCGAACGGCGCAAGGAGATACAGGAACATCTCGCGCGCTGCCGTTTCGTCGAATTGATTCAAGGGCGCCTTGCTGCTCGCGAGCATGCGGCCGACCTTATCGTTGAGTACGCTCGCTGGCAGGAAGACCGCGCGGACATCGGAACCATCCGCTCCGACATACCACGCAATGACGTTGGCATAAGTTGTCCAATAGAGGAGCACTGGGATACAGGTGCGGGCGGTCGCCGCACGCAGCGCGTCGAGGGTGGCGAAGCGTGTCGGTTGGTCGGCTGAAAAGCGGACGCGCGCGGCCTCATTGGCGCGGAGCTTGGCGCGGCGATCGATGCGCAGACGGTCCAGCTCACGCAGTCTTCCCGCTGCCGCATCGAGGTTTCCGCTGGCTACGAGATCGGCGACGATCTGCTGCTCGATTGCTCCGGCGCGGGCATCGAGCAACAGCAGATCAGCGAGCCAGGTTCGTTCGTCGGGCGTGACGTCTGGCAGCGCCAGCACGCTCGCAAGCTCGCTGAGACCGCGGGCGCGTACCGATTCGAAAGCTGCGAAGGCGTCTGCCTCTCGGCCGAGAGAGAGCAGCCGAAGTGCAAGGCTCTCGACCATCTCTCCACGGTTCTCGATCACGGTGCCACGTCGCCGGGGATCGAAATAGCCGCGGCGCTCCGTACCGAGCGTCGCCGCGGCTGCGGCGTAGAATTCCGCAGCCTTCGCCGGCTGCTCGCCCCGTATGTCGGCCATCAGACCGCGCAGATATTTGCTGCGCGCGTCGACGACGCCGGTTTTTGCATCGGTCTCGGATAGAACTGACTCGATCAGCTTGGCAAGCACGGCCTTGTCCGACAGCAACGAGGCGCCCGACTCGAATCTGTTGTTCACCAGCACATCGGTCAGGGACTGTGGATGGAACGGGGTCGCGGCGACCTGCGCCTCGACTCTGGCTCGCCCTTCGATCATCTGCCGGCGCAGCTCGAGGCGACCTTTGAATTGCTGCGTCTGGCCGACCATGAATCTCCAACCGAGCGAGGCGGCAGTGGCACCCGCGCGCTCATAGGCCTTCTGGGCGGCGGTGACAGCCCGCCGGCAAGCGGCATACGTATCAGCGCCATCGTTACTGCTTTTAGCGTCGATCAACGGCCGGTAGTCGCAGCTTTCCACCAACTTCGCCACGCCGTCCGCAAAGTCGAACTCGGCGTAGAAGCGATCCTTTGGATCGGCGGCAAGATCGATGGCATGCAGGGCGTCGATGATACCGGCCTCGACTTCCCCGCGTGCGATCTCCAGCTGGGCGCGATAATCGGCGAGCTCCGCGCTCTGCTTGGGCGTTGGCTGATCGCCCGCCGCGTCGACGGCACGCTCGAAAGCGATCGCCGCCGACCCGTGGTCGGACGTCCCGTATAAATGGGCTCGCGCGACGCCGATCCAGGCCGTGAACGCGACGTCGTGCAAGCCGAGCGCAGCGGCCGCCTCGGCAGCCATCGAGAGGGTCGCAATGCCACCACGAAAGTCGCCGCCCATCCGCTGAGCCGTTCCGAGCTCCAGCAGGGCTCGCGCGCGCATCTCGCCTGAGCTTTCCTGGACAAAGGCCACAAGACTGCGCGTCAAGGAGTCCAACTGTTGGCGATCCTGTTGCCCGGTTGCACGGAAACCGTCGATGAACGCGTCGCGCTGCATGCGGTAGCGGTCGAGCATGCCAGTCGGCTGGGCTGCCGAGAAATCGGTAGAAGCAGCCATGGTCGTCACCCCAAGGATGAAGATCTTGAGATAGGCCAGAGATCTCATAGGCGTCCCCCCGGCATGTCGCGACGCCAACGTCCGCTCCAATGGTCGGCTGCGTCCAACCAATAATGCACCCGGTCGCAATCCTTGGCTCGGGCAGACGAGAGCGGCGTGGCAATTATCTATATAGCAATCGAGGGAAGTGTCAACCTAAGATTGTAAAATCGATAGAGATTCAACGGCTGTGGGCTATCAAGCTGCGCGATTCGGTGAGGCCGTCAGCAATTCACGCTTGCCGCGCTAGTGGCACTCGGGCAACGTCTCCCCCGTGGAGAGTAGCGCGCCAAAGGGCGTATGGACGCTCTCGCGTAGTTGCAGGAGTGAAGGCGTGATGGCGCATGGCAGTCATCTGCCTGACAGGCAGCGTAGTCGCGCATTCTTCGCCATGCTGATCATCGTGCCGCTGGGCGGCGCGGCCACCGATATCTACATTCCCTCCCTGCCGGCGATGGCCGCACATTTTCACGCCGACCGCTTCGCGATCCAGTCCACCCTCCTGCTCTACATGGTCGCCTACGGGGTCGGCCAGATCGTCGCCGGCCCGCTGACCGACAGCTTCGGTCGCCGGCTGCCGATCTTGCTCAGCACCATCGTCTTCGTGGTCGCCTCCGTCGGCATCGCCCTGGCGCCGCCGTTATGGGCGGTCATCGCGCTGCGCGGCGTGCAAGGACTGTTCGTGGCCTGCTCCGCTGTCGGCGCGCGCGCCATCGTCGCCGACTGCTACGACGGGGCGGAGCGGGCCAAAGCCTCCAACTGGATGACAGTCGCCTGGGCCACAGGGCCGATCCTCTCGCCAGCCTTGGGCGGATACCTGCAGGTGTGGTTCGGCTGGACCGCCTCTTTCTGGTTCCTCGCGGGCTGGGGCGCCATCGTCGTGCTTCTCGCCCTCGCGGTTCTGCCCGAGACCCGCGACAGGAAGCTGGCGAGCCGGTTCGGCGATGCGTTCCGCCTCTACAAGGCGATGACCACGGACCGCGTCTACCTGCTCACGGCGCTGGGCATGGCGTTCGTCATTTCGGTGATGTACGGCTTCGAGGTCCTGGCGCCGTTCTACGTGGAGGCCGACCTCGGTCGCGGGCCCATCTTCTACGGCCACCTGCAACAGGTGCTCGGAGGCCTGTGGCTGACCGGGAACATCCTCAACCGCTACGTCAGCGCTTACGTAAGGGTGGTCCGCATCATCACCGCCGCCGCCGGCATCTCCTTCGCCATCAGCGCGCTGATGCTGGTCCTCGATCTTTCCGGCGTCTTCAGCATCCTCGCCCTGGCTGTGCCCACGGGCATCATCTACTTCCTGATGGCGATGATCTGGCCGAACGGATATTCGAAATGCCTGGCCCAGTTCCCGGATGCCGGCGGCAGCGCCAATGCCTTGGTCAGTGGCCTGTTCATCGTCGTCAGCGCCGTCTTCACCGCAATGGCGAGCCTGCTGGCGGCGCCGACGGCCTGGCCGATGTGGCTGCTCTTCGTCTGCGTGACCGCCGCGACCCTGGTCTTCTTCGTCGGTTTCCTGCGGCAGGAGTTCGACTACAAGGTGCGGTAGCGGGCGATAGCAGGGATCAGCCGGCTGCCCCAGCCAGGGAGCGGTCATAGGCGCGGACCGAGGCCAGCGCCGTATCGCGCACCTCGGATGCCGTCATTCCCGGACGATAGAGGCTGCTGCCAAGTCCGAACGTGCGGATCCCCGCCGCTACATAGGCGGCAAGATTCTTCTCCGACACCCCGCCGACCGCACCAACAACCACGTCCTTCGGCAGAACGGCAAGCTGCGCGGCAATGCCCGACGGTCCCAGAACCGATGCGGGAAAGAACTTCAGCGCCGAGGCGCCGCAGCGCAGCGCGAGAAGCGCCTCGGTCGGCGAGAAAACACCAGGCATGGTGATCATTCGTCGTGCCTGTGCCGCAGCCAGCACGTCGGCATCGACGTTTGGGCTCACCATCAGGCGCCCGCCGGCATCGGCCACACGCGCGCAATCGAGTGCGCTGAGGACGGTGCCCGCTCCGATCAGGCAATCCTTGCCGAAGCGCTTGCACAGGCGTTCGATCGAAGCAAAGGGGTCGGGCGAGTTCAGCGGCACCTCGATCAACTCAAAGCCGTTGTCGATCAGCGTCTCGACAATGAATTCTACCTCATCAGGACGGATACCGCGCAGAATCGCGATAAGCGAGCGCTTGACCGTCGGCCAGGAAACCGGCTGCATGTCAGAACTGCCTTCCCCAAATGTTGATGGCGGCTTTGGCGAGGCCAAGCCGTGATGCCAGCTCGGCATCGACCAGCGTCACGTCGAACCCCTGCCCGGTCAACGCAGCCTCGTAGAGCCGCCCAAGGGAGCCAGCTCCGATCAGCCGCAATGATCGAAGCGGTCCGTGTCGGCGCAGTGCATCGGCGAGTTCTGTGCCGATCAGAAGGCCTGACAGCCGCGCCGCGCCATCCGTGCGTTGCTCGAAACCCAGAAGCTGCGACGCACGCAGCCGAAACAGCGATGCGGTCAATGCCATAGGCGCAGCCAGTGCCGTTGAAAGGCCCTCACGGAACGGCTGGCTATCGACCGGAGGCGCATCGGTCATCTCGACGGCATGGACGAGAATGCTGTGCTGTGCGATCACCGAGAACAGCTCACCGGTCATGTAGGTCGAGAACTCGACGATATGTCCGGCTTCGATCCTGATCCATTTGCTGTGGGTGCCGGGGATGCAGACGAGACCGGTGAAGTCAGGTTCGGTCACGCCCAGAAGCTGCGTCTCTTCCCCGCGCATGACGTCGGGCCGGTTAGCGCGCGCCTGAGCGACGCCCGGCAGGATGCGGATGTCACCGGGCACGTCGATCCGGATGGCGCCTTCGTGCAGGGCATCGAGTCGTGTCGGTGTCTTGAGATACGGCGCTTCGACCCACCCCTGGCGCGCGCCCGCCATGCCGCAAATCAAGACGGGCGCTCCCTCCGGAGCGCCGAGCTGTGCGAGGTGATCGCGCAGCACCGGCGCAAAGCCGGTGCCGGCACAGTGCAGCATGCCTTCGGTGCTGCGGCTTTCCGCCAGCACCTCGCCATCGGCCGACATCAGCCAGCCGCGAAAGCTGCTGGTGCCCCAGTCGATCACCACGAGGGCTCCCGGCGCATCGCGGGACAGACTCTCAGCAGGGGGCAAAACCACCACTCCTCGATTTTGCCCGTAGTCTATCGCGTTCAGCCCGCTTTGTTCACCGGCGGTGTGACCCAGGAGCCGTCGATGATCGACGGATCCTTCTCGTTCGGCCAGTACAGCCTGAGCATCAGAGCGAAATCGCCGGCGGGAGCCGGCAGCCAGTTCGACTCCAGTGCTGCACCGGGCGACTCCTTCTGGAGGTAGAGCGTCACCGATCCATCGGCGTTCGGCTTCAGATTCTGTCGTGGGCTGATCGAGTAGCGATTGAGCGGATTCGCCACGAAGAAATAGTGCGTGTCGTACATGGTCAGTGACCAGAAGCCCTGCGCTGGAGGCAGGTGACCCTTCGGGAAGGTGAGAGTGTAGGCGTGAGAGCCATTATAGACCGCGCCTGCCGCGTCCTGCCGTGAAACCGGGTACACGGCATCCTGCGGGCGGTTCGCGCCAAGCCCGATCGCCGTAATCAACGCGCGCATGGGATAGTCGGTCCCGTAGAGGCCGGTCTTGGTCGTGTAGCTCCAGCCGTTGATCGCCTTCATCTCCTTGTTGATCTTGTACTGCAGCATGATTTGCTCGAACCCGAGCTCGGGTATGCGCTTGGCGAGATCCGGTGCGAGCTTTGTCGGGTCGAACCGACCCGGCGTCAGGCCGATCCGGGCGAAGCTCGCCATGGCGGCCGCGTCGGCCGCCGCCGGCGGATTCGACGTCAGGAGCTCGGCCAGCAACGTGAAGTATGCGGTCGCATCGAGCCGGTTCACCTGATCGCGTACCGGAGTCTTCATGTCGATGGCGGGATCGACCTTGCCTTCCGGCGGTGTGTAGGGCTTGCCATAGGCGCTGAGCGGGACAAGCGTGACCTGATCCTGCAGAGCATGCACCGCCGCATAGTCTTCCGGTGTGCCGGTGCAGTAGATGCGGCCCAGCAGCCAGACGATGTTGGTGGGCGACTTGTACTCGGTAACGCCGGCCGGCAAGGCACCCTTCCAGCCCGGTCCCGTGATGGCGTAGGTCTGTGCCGCCGTGCCGGTCGTGCGCTTGCCGGGCGCCTGAAACACACTGGTCCAACCGTCCAGCAACGGCATCAGGTAGTAGCGGTCTTTCATATCTGGAATGCTGAGCACCCACGGTTCGGCACCGACATCGAAAAACGCGGTCGTGTAGAGCGTATCGGCGTTGGGCGCCGTCACGTCCCGGAACGACGCATTGGGATATGCGCGCATCCTGATGAGCTGGCCCATCGGGGCGCGTTTGCCGTCAGGCTTCGCCGCGTTGGTCAACACGCGGCGGGTCATTTCCATCGTCACCAGGGGATAGCCATAGATATAGGCATTGATCGCCGTGCCGAGGTCGTCCGAGCGATCCGGTATGCTGGAGAAGTCGGAAACCTGTGCGCGCAACGGCGCGCCAAGGCCGGACGAGACAAGCCCGAGCGATCCCAAGGCGACAGAACGGCGAGATAGCGACATGCAAATGCTCCTGCTTGACATGAAACGTCTAGAACCGAATGGCGGCGCCGATGATCGGGCCGTGCAGCACCATGTCGATGGCGCTCACGGCATTTCCTGAGCCGGTCGAGTAGTTGACCCCTAGAGCCCGGTATCCGACTCCGGCAACGAGCTGATAGTCCGTGAGCTGCCATGCATAACTGTAGGTCGCTGCGGCCTGCCAGGTGATGGAGCTCTGAAAGCCGAAGCCGCCGATGTCACCCCGCAGCACAACCTTCTGCGCTGGCGTGAGCTGGTGGCGCAGCCGCAGCCCGATTATCGGATCGACCCAGGTAAGGCTGCCGCTCCCGGCCGTGGACAAGCCAATGCTGCGCTGGACTCCAAGCCGGCCGAAATCGACAGCGCCGATGACGTCGTAGTTGACATCCACCGACTGATTCCAGATGCGAAACCCCAGCAGAGCGTCGAGCGCGGTCGAAGACCCCTCCGAGCCGGGCCAGCGATGGAGCTCGTAAAGTCCGCCGGTCTCGATGATTGCCATGGAGTAGGTGAGGGCTGTGCTCGCCGTGGTGCTGATCTTCAGCCCCGCGACCGGATTGCGATCGTTCAGCATCGTATTGGTGAAGCCGAGCTTGGCGAGCACCAGGTCGGCATAGAAGCCGACGCGGCCCTTGTCGGCTTCGAAGTACCCCATGTAACCGATCAACGAATCGCTTTTCTGCAGGAGCTGGATGAAGCTCGCGTCGAGGTCGACGGTCTGGCCCTTGGCGGTCACCGAGCCGGCTGCGCTCATCAGCCAGCCATAGGCTGCGGCTTCGAAGCGCCAGGGATCTCCGCCGGCCTCCTCGGCCGCCGCCGGCCGGCCGACGAGACTTGCGCCGACGAGCATGCTCCAAGCCCCGACCAGGATCAGACGCGGCACACGCACTCGTGCCAAGATACACTCCCGCTTCGAAGCCGGAACCCGCGCGCCTTCAAGTGGAGCGACGTGGGCCGGCAATCTAGACGCAAGCGGTGTCGCGGTTTTCGCATTTCGCGACACCAGATGCAATTTGTGGACAGGCGGCAGTCTGCTTGGCACAGTCGTGCTGATTTCACATTTCGCGACACAACAAGCCGATTTCCGTGACACCGTCGATGGGCAGGCCCGCCTCCGGAGAGGCCTTCAACGTCGTGCAGGTGGACACGGTCCGTGCCGGGCCGTTGTCAGGATTGTCTGGCGCTTTGAGCGCTTTCGGTTTCGCGCTTGGCCCGCTGCTTGACGAGATCGGGCTGCCATCGACCACGTTCCACAGTGCAGGCAACCTCATGGAATCGGGCAAGGCAGCCCGGCTTCTGGCGTTGGCGGCCGAACGGACCAACTGCCCCCATTTCGGATTGCTTTGCGCTCAGAGCGTTGAGATAGAGGACCTCGGCATCATCGGCCGGGGCGACGTCGGCAGCGGCCTTCGTGGGCTGATCCTCAACCTTCATCTCAATGGGCATGCCTTTGTTCCCACTCTGACGGTGACGTCCGGTCTGGCCGAGTTCGTCTTGAGATTGGTGGCCGACGTCGAGGGCAACGCGGATCCTTCAGTCGACCTGGGAATGGCGATCGCCTGCACGGCGTTGCGGACGCTGTGTGGACCGGACTGGGCGCCGGTGGAGGTTCTGATGACTCATCGGGCGCCCGCCAGCCGCGAGCCCTATGACAGGTTCTTCGCAGCACCGGTGCGGTTCGGCCGGGAGCACAACGCCATCGCCTTTTCGGCAAGGTGGTTGAGCCAGCGTGTCCACGGCGCGAATCCGGCAAAAAGGAAGCTGCTCGAGCGCGAGCTGGCGGTCATTGCTCAGCGACATCGCCTCCCTGCCGCTACGATGGCACGGCGCACCTTGGTGTCATGCATTGCACGCGGGGATGTCTCAGTGGAGGCGGTCGCGGCCAGCATCGGCCTGCACCCCCGGACCCTCAACCGGCGTCTTGCGCGCCAAGGTACTTCAGTGTTCAAGCTCCTGAGGGAGGAGCGCTACCGGATCGCGCGCGATCTTTTGGCGAATACTCCATTGCCGATCTCCGAAATCGCGGCCACGCTCCTCTATACGAGCGTCGGCAGCTTTACCCGTGCCTTCCAGGCTTGGTCGCATGAAAGCCCCAGCAACTGGCGCATGAAGCACGGCTTGAGAAGGACATGACGGCGTGGCGACGCGGTCGGAGCCTTGATTGTAAGCTTGGAGCAGCCGTGCCAAATACCGGTGATAGCCAATGAAAGCCAAGTCGGCCGTCAGCGCCGATGCATCGACCAGAGCACCGCGGGCCGCTGTTGTCATCGTGGCCCTTTCCATTGTCGCCATCCTTGCACTGTCGCTGTGGTACCTCGTCCAACCCCAGCCGCTCCTCGTCCAGGGCGAGGCCGATGCCTCGCGAATCGACATCGCCGCCCGAGTCGACGGCCGGGTCGCCACCCGCCCGGTGCGTCGCGGCGAGGATGTGAAGGCGGGCGAGGTGCTGGTGACGATCGACAATCCCGAGCTGCTGACGCGCCTCAAGGAGGCCGAGGCCGCGCGCGTCGTCGCCGCCGCCGACCTCAAGCGTATCGAGGTCGGCACGCGCACCGAAGTGATCGACGCCCGTCGTGCCGCGCTCGAAGCGGCGCAGGCCAATGCCAAGCTCGCCGAGCAGACCTGGGACCGCACCCGGCAGCTCACGGCGCATGACTTCGCGTCGGTGCAGAAGCTCGACGAGGCGACGGCGACCCTCGATGTGGCGCGCCGCAGCCAGCAGCAGGCGAAGCTCGCGCTCGAGGAGGCCATCAACGGCTACACGGTCGAGGAACGCGGCGTGGCCCAGGCTGCGGTCGTCAAGGCCGATGCGGCGATTGCCACGCTGCAGGCGCAGGTCGGCGAGCTCACCGTGAAGTCTCCCGCCGCAGCACAGGTCTATCATACGGGCGCCGATCCCGGGGAATACGTGTCGCCCGGCGTGCCGCTGCTTACCCTGGTCGATCTCTCCGACATCTGGCTGCGCTTCGAGTTGCGCGAGGATCTCGTCAAGGGTCTCAAGATCGGCGACCGCTTCGAGGTGCGGGCGCCAGCCCTGGGCGACAAGCCGATCACCGTCGTCGTGCGCAAGATCGCCACGCGCGGCGAGTATGCCGGGTGGCGCGCCACGCGCGCGACCGGCGACTTCGACCTCAGGACCTTCGAGGTGCGCGCCTATCCGGTCGACCCGGTCCCCGAGCTGCGGCCCGGCATGAGCGTCTACGCCGACTGGAAGAGACGGTGATGCCGGTGCGTGGCGGGATGCCCATGGGCGGGCTGATCGCCGTCGCGCTGCGCGAGGTCCATTGGATCTGGCACGACCGCGTCGCCCTGTTTCTGGTGGCCGGCGTGCCGTTGCTGGCCTATGCGGTCCTGTCGCTCACCTTCAGCAACGCCGTGGTGCGCGATCTCAGGGTCGACGTCGTCGACAGCGACCGCACGCCCACCTCGGCGATCTTCGTGCAGGCGGTCAATGCGGCGCCGGGCGTGGCGGTGACGCGGCGATCGACCGATCTCAACGGCGCCATGCAGGCCGTCCGGTCCGGCGAGGCGATCGGCGCGGTCTACATCCCGCGCAACCTCGAGCGCGACATCGAGGCGGGCAAGCGCCCTCAGATCGTGGTCTTCCACAACAAGCAGTATTTCACGCCCGGCAATATCGCCTCGGGCGCTCTCACCGCGGCCTTGTCGGCGGCGATGGCGGACTTGCCGCGCGTGCCAGGCCCGTCCGGCTATGGGCCCGGCCCGTTGGTGGTCGAGCAGTACGTGCTCACCAACCCCGCCATGAACTACGTCCAGTTCCTGCTGCGGGCGATCCTGCCCATGGTGCTGCATGTCGTGATCGCCATTTCGGCCGGCTACGCCGTGGGCTCGGAGTTCGGGCGACGCGACATGCAGGAATGGCTGCGGACGGCGGGCGGCGACGCGCTCACGGCGCTGGTCGGCAAGCTCGCTCCCTACTTCGGCATCTTCGTGCTGCTGCTCGTGCTGGAAGCATTCACCATCCATGACGGCTTTCACGTGCCGTTCCGTGGCGACTCGGCGATTGCGGGCGTGGCTGGGTGCCTGTTCATCGGCGCCTATCTCTGCGTCGGCGCGCTATTCCAGTTGCTGGCGCGCAATCTCGCGTTCGGCTTGTCCTTGACCGGCATTTTTTGTTCGCCGGCCTTTGGCTTTGCCGGCGTGGGCTTTCCGGTGCTGGCGATGGGCGACTTTGCCCGTTCGTGGGGAAGCCTGCTGCCGATGCGCTGGTACATGCAGGTCCTTTCGGACCAGGCCGCGCGCGGCGTGCCCGCCCGAGATTCGATCGAGCCGCTGGCCCTGCTGGCCGGGCTTGCGGTCTTGTACCTCGCGCTCGCAACGCTACGGCTGAGAGCCATTGCCCGAAAACCGCTGCCCGCGGAGGAAGGCCCTCCGGCTGGCGAGGGATCTGGCCGCGTCGGCACCGTCCAGGCTTTCGCCTCTGAATACGGCCGCGCCCTGCGCGATCGCGGCGCCTTCGGCCTGATCGTGCTGGCGCCGCTCATCTATGGCGTGTTGTATCCCCAGCCTTATCTCGGCCAGCTGGTGCGCGCCATTCCGATCGCCGTGGTCGACGACGATTCAACCGAGATCAGTCGTCGCCTGGTGCAGGCCTTGAACGCACACGAGGCGATCCGCGTCGCCCAGAGACCCAGCACGCTCGCCGAAGCGCAGGCGGCCCTGCAGCGCCGCGAGGTCTTCGCCATCGTCGACATTCCGGCCGGCACCGAGCGCGAGGTCCTGGCGGGCCGTCGCGCACGCCTGCCGGCCTATGTCGATTCCGTCTACTTCCTCCTGTACAACCGCACCCTGCAGGGTGTTCTCGAGTCGATCGGCGCGGTGAACGCCGACCTGCAGTCCGGGGAGCTGCGTCCCGACGGCAGTCGCTATCGGGCAGCGCTGGCGAGAAGCTCGCCGGTCGAGGTGCTGAACCAGCCGTTGTTCAATCCCACCGGTGGCTACGCGAGCTACATCGTTCCCGCCGCTTTCATGCTGATCCTGCAGCAGACCCTCCTCATGGGATCGGCGACCTTGGGCGGCGTCGCCTTCGAGCAGGGCGGCTCGGGCGCGCGCCGGCGTCGTGGCGGCTTCGCTGCCGTGCTGGGGCAGGGGCTTGCCCACCTCCTGCTGGCATTGCCGGGCGCTCTGCTGTTCCTGGTCGCGCTGCCGCGCCTCTACGGTTTCTCGGCAACGACGAGGGTGGGCGATCTGCTGGCCTTCCTGATACCGTTCATCCTCTCGGTCAGTTTTCTCGGCCAGTTCGTGAGCGCCTGGTTCACCCGGCGCGAGACCGCGGTGCTGCTGTTCATCGCCATCAGCCTGCCGCTGTTCTTCCTGGTCGGTGTCGCCTGGCCGGTCGAGGCGATCCCGCCACGCCTCCATGAGGCGGCCTTCGTCTTTCCCAGCACGTCGGCGATCGACGGCCTGGTGCGCATCAACCAGATGGATGCGCGCCTGGCCGACGTCTTCGACGACTGGATCAGGCTGTGGGTGCTGACGGTGGTCTATGGTGGGCTGGCCGCATTGGCGACGAGGCCGTTCCTTCGTCGAGGGACAAGCCATGAACGCTCAGCGTAGAAAGTGGCTGCTCGCGGCGCTGGCGGTCGCGGCGGGCGCTGCTGCCGTCGTCGTTGCCATTGCTGTCGTTCCACGGCCCGTCGCGGTGCCCGCCGTTGCCGGCATGGTGCGACTGACCGAGATCCGCATCGCCCCCGAGATCACTGGACGACTGGCCTCCATCGATGTCCGACCAGGGCAAGCGGTGCACAAGGGCGACCTGCTGGCGGTGCTCAGCAACCCCGAGCTGGAGGCGTCGCTGGGGGAGGCCGAGGCCGCGATGAGGAGCGCGAAAGCCGAACGAGATCGCGTCTATTCGGGCGTGCGGGCGGAGGAGATCGCCATCCTTCACCGCAGCGTCGAGACGGCGGAGGCCAATCTCCTGTTCGCCGAGCAGGAGGATGCTCGCTCCGTGGCGCTGGCGGCCCGACAGTTCGCCAGCCGCCAGCA
>Ga0081455_10001304_pt1 | contig 30948 bp, 33 predicted proteins | sample TabmetS3T2R1_FD_70207 | JGI IMG/M metagenome (GOLD analysis project Ga0081455, IMG submission 70207) | Tabebuia heterophylla rhizosphere microbial communities from the University of Puerto Rico - S3T2R1 | ecosystem: Host-associated > Plants > Roots > Rhizosphere ... | reverse complement strand
CGACCCGGCCGTAGTAGACCCACTGGCCCTGGTCGTTGAGGTCGCCGGAATGGCCGTACAGCCGCTCGATGATCCGCTTGGTGACGCTGGAGTTGTCACCCAGCCAGATCGGACCGGCCACCACCAAGATGTCGGCCGCCAGCACCCGCGGGAAGATCTGCGGCCACTCGTCGCTGTCCCAGCCGTGCTCGGTCATGTCCGGCCAGACACCGGTGGCGATGTCATGGTCGACCGCCCGGATGATCTCGACCGCGACCCCGTTCTTGCGCATGATGTTGGCGCTGATATCGATCACAGCCTGGGTGTGACTGAGCTCCGGCGACTTCTTCAACGTGCAGTTGAAATACAACGCCGACAGGCCACTGAAGTCGTACTCATCATTGCTGGCGTCGGCCATGGACGTGCTCCTCGGACCCCGAGACAGGTTCGGTCATCTCGGAGCGTGCATCGCGGCCGGACCCCTGTCGAGGGTCTTTCGGCAGATGTCACAGGTCCGTTCGCAGCAACCGAGGGCGAGAGACCGGGCTCAGATGTCGCGGAAGGTCTCGATCTGGGCGCCGAGCGCGTTGAGCCGGTCGGCGAGATCCTCGTAGCCGCGGTGGATGACGTAGACGCTGCGCAGCACCGACGTGCCCTTGGCGGCCAGCATGGCGAGCAGGATCACGACCGCCGGACGTAACGCCGGCGGGCACATCAGCTCGGTGCCACGCCACCGGGTCGGACCCTCGATGAGCACCCGGTGCGGGTCGAGCAGCTTGACCGTGGCACCGAGCTTGTTGAGCTCGGTGAGGTAGATCGCGCGGTTCTCGTAGACCCAGTCGTGCAGCATCGTGGCGCCGTTGGCGGTCGCGGCGATCACCGCGAAGAACGGCAGGTTGTCGATGTTGAGACCCGGGAACGGCATCGGATGGATCTTGTCGATGGGGGAGTGCAGCACCGACGGATGGGTCGTGATGTCGACCAGGCGAGTACGGCCGTTGGCCGCGAGGTACTCGTCGGTCCGGTCGTAGGAGAAGCCCATCTCCTCGAGCAGGGCCAGCTCGATCTCCATGAACTCGATCGGCACCCGGCGGATGGTGATCTCCGAGTCGGTCACGATCGCCGCCGCGACCAGGCTCATCGCCTCGATCGGGTCCTCGCTCGGGGCGTACTCCACGTCGACGTCGATCTCGGGCTTCCCGCGAACCGTGAGGGTCGTGGTGCCGATCCCGTCGATCTCGACGCCGAGCTCGATGAGGAAGAAGCAGAGGTCCTGGACCATGTAGTTCGGACTGGCGTTGCGGATCACCGTCTCGCCGTCGTTGCGGGCGGCCGCCAGCAGCGTGTTCTCGGTGACGGTGTCGCCGCGCTCGGTCAGCACGATGGCCTGCCGCGGATGCGTGTTGCGGTCGACGTGCGCGTGGTAGTAGCCCTCGGTCGCCTTCACCTCGAGGCCGAACCGGCGCAGCGCGGTCATGTGCGGCTCGACGGTGCGCGTGCCGAGGTCGCAGCCGCCGGCGTACGGCAGGGTGAACGAGTCCTGGCGATGCAGCAGCGGGCCGAGGAACATGATGATGCTGCGGGTCCGCCGGGCCGCCTCGATGTCCATCTCACCGAGCTTGAGGTCGGCCGGCGGCACGATCTCGAGGTCGCCGCCGTCGCCGATCCAGCGGGTCTGGACGCCGATTGAGTCGAGCACCTCCAGCAGCCGGTTGACCTCCTCGATGCGAGCGACGCCGCGCAGCGTGGTGCGGCCCTTGTTGAGCAGGGACGCGGCCAGCAGGGCGACGCCGGCGTTCTTGCTGGACTTGACGTCGATCGAGCCGGACAACTGCGTGCCGCCCGCCACTCGCAGATGCATCGGCCCCGGGACACCGAGCGAGACGATCTCGGAGTCGAGCGCCTCGCCGATGCGCGCCAGCATCTCGAGGCTCAGGTTCTGATGGCCGCGTTCGATCCGGTTGACCGCGCTCTGGCTGGTCCCCAAAACCTCGGCGAGCTCGGCCTGAGTCCATCCTCGATGTTTGCGGGCATCGCGGATGAGATTTCCGATCCGACTCAGGTAGTCCTCGGCGTGATCGGACACGCTTGCTCCTCGCTTCGCTCGTCGGTCGATGGCCGTGGACGCTGGGCTGGTCTGCTCCCACACCAGGTCGCTCACGATCCTCCTCGCTGAATCACGGTCGCTCACCCTATCTCATATCTGAGATAGCTCCGCAGAGCTCGACACGTGTCGTTTCAGAAGACGCACCGGGCGCATGATTCGTTGCCTCCGCCACTCATCCCAGTCGCCTCGAGCCCACCTGCTTGGTACGCAGGACACGAGACCGACCGTATCGCGCCGCAAAGGGCGGCTGTCGAACTCGTCCAAGTGTCGGCCGACGTCAGACAGGGCATATGAGGCAACCGGAACGTATTCCCTCGGACCGGGGGAGCATGGCAGGCTCAAAGGGCACGAGGCCTCAGATCGTCGATGTCGAGGAGGGTCGTTGATGCCGCAGATCTCGCGCCGCCGGCTCGTCGTCGTAGTCGTTGCAGTCGCCGCGCCGGTCGTGATCGGCGCCGGAGCGTTCCTCGTCCAGCAGCCGGCCTCCGCGGGCCCGGGGGAGTACGTCGCGATGGGCGATTCCTATGCCGCAGGACTCGGCACCCGCGTGTACGACTCGGGCAGCGGCGACTGCAAGCGGTCGCCACGCGCGTACGCGCCGATCGACGCGGCTCGTCTCGGGGCGACGCTGACCTTCGTGGCCTGCAGTGGGGCCGAGGTGAGTGATGTGGCCGACAGCCAGGTCAGGGCGCTCGACGCGGCCACGACCTGGGTGACGGTGCAGGTCGGCGGCAACGATGCCGGCTTCGCCGACGTGCTCACCGAGTGCGCCCTCCCGTGGTGGGCCTCCGACTGCGCCGGCGCGGTCGCCGACGCGCGGGACATCCTCACCGACACGCTGCCCGGCCGCCTGGACGGGCTCTACGACCAGATCTCGGCCCGCGCACCGTCGGCGGAGGTCGTCGTGGTGGGCTATCCGCGACTGTTCAACGGCGAGGACTGCAACGCCGGCACCTTCTTCAGCCCGGCCGACGAACGGCTGCTCAACGAGGGCGCCGATCTGCTCAACTCGACGATCAGTGAGGTCGCCGACAGCCACGGCTTCGACTTCGTCGATCCGACCGCGGACTTCGCCGGCCACGCGGTCTGCGACGAGCCGGAGTGGATCAACGGCCTGTCGAACCCGATCCGGGAGTCCTACCACCCGAACCGCGACGGGCAGCTGGCCTACGCCGACCTGGTCGACGACCACCTCGACTGAGCGGCCGGCTCTGCGTACGAGGCGGCGCGTGGGTCACTCGGATACCAGGTGAACGTGGTGTCGCCTCACTCTGCACGGCATGCGACCCATGCAGAGTGCGCAGACACCACGTTCACGTGGTATCGCAACGGGGGTCAGGACGGCCGCGGGAACGCCACCGGACTGCGATGGCCGTCGCCGTCGACCGCCCGGATGCCGAAGAACACGTTGTCCTTGGACAAGTCGACACTCGTCTGGGTCGCGGTGCCGACGTCGATCACGTTGGTCCAGTCGTCCTCCAGCGCGGGCCGCCACACCACCTCGTAGCTGGCGCCGTCCGACGCGGGATTGGCGTCCCAGGTCAGGTCGGTGTTGTTGGTCAGTGCCGCGGTGAGGATCCGAGCGTTCTTCGGCGTGCCCGGAGCGTTCGCCAGTGACCAGAGCGTCGCGGCGTTGACCCGAGCGACGCGTGCGATGTAGTCGAAGTCGCAGAACTGCGGCAGGTCGCCGATCTGGACGCCGTTCTCCACGCGGACGTTCTGGTGCTCATGGTCGAAGTTCTCGTTCGGCTCGGTGAACCGGGCCGCCGGGAAGCCACGCTCCAGGTACGGAGTCTGGTCGCCGCCGCGCAGGTAGCGGTCACGGCGGTAGATGTGCCGGACGTTCATCCCGGTCTGCTGGTTGTCGGCGACCTCGGTGACGAACCTGGCCAGCTGCCGGGCCGGCGAGTCGTTCTCGCCGCCGACCGCGCGACGCGTGTTGGCCTGGGCCGGAGTCTCGTTGGTGGGCACGCCCTCGGAGAACAGCCGCAGACTGTGCGGGTCGCGGGCACCGTCGTCGCCGGTCGAGCTGCCGACGATGTCGTTGGTGAACATGCCTTGGATGTCGGTGCCGGCCTCGAGGTAGGTCTGCGCCATGTGCGTGGAGCCGTAGAGGTTCTGCTCCTCGCCGGCGACTGCCGCCAGCACGATGGTGGCCTCGGGCTCGTGCTGGGCCAGCACGCGCGCGATCTCCATCGACACGGCCACACCCGACGCGTCGTCGTCGGCGCCTGGAGCGTCGTCGATGAAGTTCATGACGTCGGTGACGCGGGAGTCGTAGTGGCCGGAGATCACATAGGTCCGGTTCGGCTGGCTCGATCCGTGCAACGTCGCGATGACGTTCGTGATCACGGTGGGGGTCGGGATCCGGACGCCGGGCGGCTGGAGGTACGACTGCTTCTCCACCGTCATCCGTCCGTTCGACGGGGCGGCGCACTCCAGCAGCGTGTCGTAGATCCAGTCCCGGGCAGCGCCGATCCCACGCTCCGGATCGTCCTGCGACGACAGCGTGTGGCGGGTGCCGAAGGACACCAGCTTGAGGATGTTCTCCTGGATTCGGCCTGGGTCGATCGCGGCCAGGATTCCGCGCAGTTCGTTGTCGGGCACTTGGAGTCGGTTGGGCGCGCCAGGGCCGTCCGGCCAGTTGTCACTGTTGTCCAGCGGACCAGCCGCAGCGGGCGACATCAACCACCCCCCGCCGACCACGCCGGCGCTGACCGAGGCGGCTGAACCGGCGAGGAAGGCGCGCCGGGAAGTGGACGTTTTGGACGTAGCGGGCATACGTTTGTTGTCCATTCAATGGTTGTACGCCCGGCTACGTCACTGTTGCAATGGTCCGCTTCCGCTCACCAGTTGGCCTCGGCAGGAGCCGGCGGCAGCGGCACCGAGGCCGGGTGGATGACGTACACGACGCCGCCCGAGTGGGGCACCCAGGTGTTCTCGAACTGCTCCCGGTCGTAGGTGGTCCGCACCTGGTCGTTCGACGGGATCAGGTGCGACGCGGGGTCGTTGACAACCACATCGCCGTTCTGGTCGAAGCCGACAATCACCATGAGGTGGCCGTTGGTGCCGTAGCCGGCTCCGTCGAGCTGGCCCTTCTTGAACGACACCGAGGTCACCAGCGGAATGCCGGCCTTGATGAACTGCTCCGCCTCGGTCAGCGAGCGCAGCCGGGTCACGAAGCCCTCGAGGCCGTACGAGGCGGCGTAAGCGGCATTGAACGGCCAGTTGCCGGCGCCGTCGTAGTTGTAGTCAAAGGTCTGCCGCGCCGCGTGGTCGACCTGCGGGTCGGAGAATGCGGGGTCGACCCAGGCATAACCGGTGGGGTATCCCGACGAGTCGGGACCAGCGCCCCAGTAGTCCATCACCATCGAGGTCGAGGTCGGGCTGCACCAGGCCTCACCACCGTTGTCCCACTGCGGGTACTCGCCGATGTGCTTCTCCTGCGAGTAGGTCGGCACGTCGAGCACGATGCCTTCGGCGCCACCCAGCGGGCTCACCGGCACCTTCTTGTTGTCCGGCAGACTCGACGCCATCGCTCCGACGGTGCGGACCGACGGAGTGTCGCTCGTGCCGGCCAGGCGGTAGAGGTTCACCTGGAGCTGGTAGTCCGAGAAGGTGTGGTCGTTGACCGTCGCCAGGGTGTCGATGAGCACCGTGGCGAGCTCGTCACGCTGACCCGACTGCGAGGTGCGGTGGAGGTTCTCGTCGCTGCGGGTCCAGCGGCCGAGGACGTACCACTTCGACGTCTCACCGGTCTCGGCCGTGCCGCGCACGTTGACCTCGATCCACGAGTCGCCCGGCGTCGACGCGTTCCACGACGAGATCAGCTCGGTGTAGTTGAAGCCCGGCGTGACGACCGGCGAGGTCCAGGTGCCGTAGTCGTACGTCTTGCTGGAGCCGTCGCCGAACGGGTCGGAGTAGACGCGCTGGCCGACCGGCGTTGTGATCTGCAGTCCGTCCGACGTCGCGACCGTGCCGTCGAAGGTGCCGGTCGCGAAGTCGGCCGCCGAGTCGAAGTCCTGGTAGACCACATGTCGCGGCGGTTCGGCCTTCTTGGCGGCCTCCGGAACCGCCCCGGTGGTCGGTGACGTCGGCGCGATCAACGCGACGCTGACGACACCTGCCAAGACGACGGCGAGCCTGGAAATTCTGCGCATGAGACCCCTCCCTGAGCCGACTCCAGGACAGACCCAATCACGCCCGGCATCTGCGCGCTAGTCCCTACGTGGGGTCAGATGTCGCCAGGATCGGCAACTGTCACGGATTGGCCGTGTCGTAGGCGTCTCGGATCGCGCGGGGGATCGCGCCGCGGGGCGGCACCTTGTGGCCGTTGGCCGCTGCCCAGGCCCGAATCGTGGCTGTCGTCGCGGCCACCCTCGTCCGCGTGACCCGCCGGCCGGACTGCGTCATCGGCTGTGCGACCGCGATGTACTCCTGGAGCGCGGCTCGCAACGCGGTCTGCTCGGCACCGGTGAGGTCGATCTCGTAGTCGTCTCCGTCGAGCGCGAAGTGCAGCGTCGGCTGGCCGCCGCCCTCGATGGCGTCTCCGGACAGGTCGGAGACGTACTCGACGATCTCCCGTCTGGCCACGAATCCTCCGATGGTCGTGCCGATCCCGCGCTCAGAGCCTAGGCCCAGGGCAGCCGAGCCGTGGCACCATGCCGTACTCCCAGCGTATGGCGCGGCTGCGATCATGACGTCCGTGGCGAGCCTGGAGATCCTGCACTGGAACGACGTTCACGGCCGCTGGTCGGGGCTGGCGCAGCTCAGCGCCCGGGCCCGGACGATTCGGCAGAGCGCGCGGCATCCGGTGCTGCTGCTCGACGCCGGTGACGTGGAGGAGGGCAGCGTACGGCTCTCCGCGCTCAGCAAGGGCGTCGCGGGCTGGCGGATGCTCGGCGCGGCCGGCGTCGACGCGGCAGTCGTCGGCAACGGCGGCCTGCTGCGCTACGGCACGGGCGTCCTGCCCGACTACGCGGCCGGTCTCGGCTCGGAGCCGCTGATCTGCGATGTCGATCTCGACGGTCGTGCGCCGCGTGGCACGACCCGGTCCCGGCTGATCCCGGCCGGCGACCTGACGGTCGGCCTGATCGGGGCGACCGACTACTACCCGCAGTACGACGTCTTCGGCCTGTCCGAGCGGGGCCGGGTCAGTGCCATACGCGCGGAGGCCCAGCTCCTTCGCCGCCAGGGCGCCGATGTCGTCGTGCTGTTGAGCCACTGCGGACTCAACGCCGACCGGTCCGTGTCGTGGGCGCTGCGCGGCAAGGTGGATCTGATCGTGGGCGGTCATAGCCACGACGTGCTCGACGAGGGCGACCGCACCCAGGGCATTCCGATCGTCCAGGCCGGCTGCTTCGGGGAGCGGCTCGGCCGGGTCACGATCGAGGTGACGGCCAGCGGAGTCGATGTCGTCGACGTACGCCACGAGGTGGTCGGAGACGAGTGGCCGGCCGACCAGCGCGTGGTCGACGAGCTGGCCGCCTGTGAGCGGGACCTGCAGGTCTGGCTGGACGAGCCAGTGGCCGGCCTGCCCGAGGCGGTCGGATGGCAGGAGCTCTACGACAGTGCGGTCGCGCGGCTGCTCGCGAGGGCGCTGCTGTCGGCGTACCCGGGCGATGTCGGCATGGCGATCGCGGGTCACTGCATGGCGGGTCTGCCCGAGGGCACCGTGACCCGTGGCGATCTGTGGGCTGCGACGTCATCGCCCGGCAACGCGGCGACCGCGACGATCAGCGGCGCCGTGCTTCGCTCGATGGTCGCCAAGGGCACCTCGGAGTCGTACGCGACGACGGTGCCGCGCACCTTCCGCGGCCGGCCGTACGGAGCGCTGCATCTCGCTGGTGCCGAGCTGCGAGCCGGCGAGCTCCTGGTCGGTGCTGTCCCGGTCACGGACGATCGGCGCTACCGCGTGACCGGCTCGGACCTGGAGCTGTCGACGTACGGGCTGCTCGTCGACATCGAGCCCGAGGATCTCGTCATCCACGCACCGGCGATCCTGCCCGAACTGCTGGAGGAGCAGCTTCGCAGGCAGTACCCCATGGATCGCTCGGCATGACCGGCCTCACACCCCGCTCTCGTCGAGCAGCGCGTCGATGGTGAAGCGGGCGGTCTCCGCCATCACCGGATTGGTGTCGATGTAGTAGGGCAGCGCGAAGATCGCCTGGATGAACGCCCACGCCCGGCCGCGCACCCAGGCGGCCTTGCCGAGTCCGAGCTCGCGGCGGTAGACATCCCGCGACTGCGGCGGCAGCAGGTTCCAGGCCGGCATCAGATCCACCGCTGGGTCGCCGATCCGGACTCCTTCGAGATCGATCACCGCGACCAGTCGTCCCTCGCGTACGAGCAGATTGCCCGGCATCAGGTCAGTGTGGTCCCACACATCGGCGTCGGCATGCGGCGCGGCGAGGCACCGGGTCCACAGCCGCTCGAGTCGCTCCGAGTCGACCAGGTGGGTGTTGTCGGCGAGCACCCGGCGGACGTCCTCGTCGTACGGCTGCAGCGGACCGCCTCGTCCCGAGCCGCTCCATTGCCCGCCGTCGCTGTCGATCGCATGGAGGGCCCGGACGAACGCCGCGAGATCTCGCGCCAGGGCATCGAAGTCGTCGACCGTGTCGGGACCGGCGATCTCGCCCGGGATCCAGCGGTACGCCGTCCACGGCCCCGGGTACGCATCGCTCGGATCGCCCAGCGCGAGGGGCTCGGGCACCTCGAACGGCACGTGGGCCGCGATCCGGCGAGCATGCTCCTGCTCGGTGACGAGCTCGGCCCGGAACTCGTCGGACCGGCTGGGCTGCAACGCGAACCGCAACACGATGTCGTCGCCGAGCCGGAACAGCGCGTTGACCGTGCCGTGCGAGGCAACCGCCCGCAGCGGGAGGTGCCGCCACTCGGGACGTTGGTCGGCAAGGATGCCGGCGACCGTCTCGACCGTGACGTCGATCTGATCGGTATGCATGCGCATCGACGCATCGTGGCATCTCCGGCCGCGTCGGATCGACCGAATTCGGCCCGCCGTCAGCCCTTCGGAGTACGGCTCCCGGGTGGCGTGTAGGCGGCCAGGACCGTGGCGGAGATGGTCCGCGGCGCGTCGCTCGCGGTCAGCCGTCCGGCGTTGATCTCGTCGGCGGCGCCGTGGATCACGTTGTGCAGGACGCCGACCAGCCAGGTCACGGGCAGATCGGACCGGAAGACACCGGCCTCCTGACCCCGCTCGATGAGCTCGGCGGCCCGAGCGCCAGGCTTGGCGTGCAACTCCCGGATGCGGGCCGGTGACAGCGCGTCCTGGGCGGCGATCAGCACGTTGCGGAACTGCGCCACCAATTCCCAGCTCGCCATGATCAGCCGCTCCATCGCGGCCCGCGGCTCGCCGGACAGGTCGACATCGGCCAGCCGCTCCTCGCCTCGATCGATCGCATGACGTACGGCCGCCTCGACCAGTGCGTCCCGGGAGGGGAAGTGGCCGTACAGGGTCACCCGGCCGACGCCGGCTGCCTCGGCGACCGAGCCGACGCTGGCAGCCGGGTCCTCGCTGAGTCGCTCCGCCGCCGCGTCGAGGATCTTCGCGATGTTGCGTCGGGCATCGGCCCGGCGTCCGGCTGCGATCGTCTCGGTCATCGTCCCGCTCTAACTCGTACAGGAATGTTTGAGTTAGTCTAGCGGTTGCAACCTGAACACAACTGTTCGAGTTACACCGGACCGAGACGGAGCGAACTATGACCGAGCAGATTTCGACGACAGAGCCGACCGGCCTCCAACGCCGCAGATGGTGGCTGCTCGGCGTGCTGGGGATCGCGCAGCTGATGCTGATCCTCGACGTGACCGTGGTGGCGATCGCGCTGCCGAACATCGGGGAGGACCTGGGCCTCGGGCGGGAGGCCCTGACCTGGGTGGTCAGCGGCTACACCCTGGCCTTCGGTGGGCTGCTGCTCCTCGGCGGCCGGATCGTCGACCTGGTGGGAGCCCGCCGCGTCGTGCTCACCGGCCTCGCCGTGTTCACCGCCGCCTCTCTGGTGGCCGGACTCGCCGACTCGGCCGGCCTGCTGCTCGGCGGCCGGATCACCCAGGGAGTCGGCGCCGCGATGCTCTCACCCGCGGCGCTGTCCCTGGTGGTGACGACGTTCGAGGGGGAGGAGCGCAACAAGGCGCTGGGCATCTGGTCGGCGCTCGGTGGTGGGGGAGCGGCGCTCGGCGTACTCCTCGGCGGACTGCTCACTGCCGGACCCGGCTGGTCGTGGATCTTCTACGTCAACGTGCCGATCGGCGCCGCGGTCATCGCCACGCTGACTGTGATGCTGCCGCGCCGGGTCCAGGCGTACGGCGGCCAGCGACTCGACATCCCGGGTGCCGTCCTCGTCATCGCCGCGACCGGCACGATGATCTACGCCCTCATCGGAGCGGGCGACCACGGCTGGCTGTCCGCACGGACCGTGTCGCTGCTCGTCGTGGCCGCCGCCTTGTACGCGGTCTTCTTCGCCTGGCTCCGGACCACTCGTACCCCGCTGATGAACGTCGGGCTCCTGCTGCGCCGCCCGGTCGCCTCCGGAACCCTCATGATCCTGGTCGCGACCGCCCTAATGATCGCCGTGTTCTTCCTCGGATCGTTCTACCTGCAGCACCACGAGGGGTACGGACCGCTGCGGACCGGACTGCTGTTCCTCCCGGTCGCGGCGGCCACGATGATCGGCGCCAGCATCGCCGGTCGGGTGATCGGTCGCACCGGGGCGCGGGCGCTCGCGTTCGTCGGACTGCTCGTCGTGGCCGCCGGACTAACGGCACCCGCGACCGCGTCCGATCCGACCGCGGTGGTCGTCGGCGTGTCCGTTGCCGGTGCCGGGCTCGGCGTCATCTTCGTCGTCGCGTCCGCGACCGCATTGGGTAAGGTCGCCCCCGAGGAGGCCGGTCTCGCCTCCGGCATCGTCAGCACGTTCCACGAGTTCGGAGCGTCCATCGGCGCAGCCGTCAGCTCCAGCGTGGCGGCCGCCGGGATCACCGGCAGCAGCCTGTCCGGCATCCAGCACGGCTTCACGGTCGCGGCTGTCACCGCCGTGGTGACCGGCGTGGTCGGGCTGGTCGTGCTTCCCAAGCGTCAGGCACCCGACGCGCCGGCCGAGGTCGCCGACGCCCGAGAATCGACATTGCGGGGGCGATGACCCCCAGGATGTCGATTCTCACCGCGACGCCACCCGTGGCACCGTGAGCACATGTCCCGGATACCGCCGGCGGACCGCGAGCTCCTCACCCCGTCGCAGATCGCCGACGAGGCGCTCGGTGACTGGCGCTATCGGTCCGGCATGCTCCGCACCCGATTCGCCGCCGGGACCTTCGCCCGTGGACTGGCCCTGGTCGACCAGATCGGTGCCGAGGCCGAGCGGGTCGACCACCATCCAGATCTCGACCTGCGCTACGCCCATGTCGATGTCACGCTGGTCAGCCACGACGTCGGGGGAGTCACCCGCCGGGACATCCGGCTGGCGCGCACGATCAGCGAGATCGCCGACCGGCTCGAGGCTCCGGCCCAGCCGGACTTGCTCAACCCGACCGAGGAGTCGGGTTGATGAGTGCGCGCAGACTATGTACGTTTTTCTGTACAGTCATCGGGAGGAACCGTGAAGACCTTGAGCTACACCGAATCGCGGGCGCGTTACGCAGAAGTGCTCGATTCGGTGGTCAACGACCGAGAAGAGGTCGTGATCACCCGTGCCGGTCACGAGCCCGTAGTGATCGTGTCTCTAGAGGACTTCGAGTCGCTGCGGGAGACCGCCTACCTCATGCGATCGCCAGCCAACGCGCGTCGCCTGCTCGATGCCATGGAGCGCCTCGAGGCAGGCGAAGGTGAAGAGCACGATCTCGTTGATGCTGACTGACGACCTCCGTGCGCATCGTCTGGGATCCTAACGCATGGGAGGACTATCTGTGGTGGCAGAGGCAGGACCGTAAGGTTCTCAAGAGGATCAACCTCCTCCTCCGTGACGTTCAACGTCACGGGAACGAGGGCATCGGCAAACCCGAGCCTTTGAAGCACGACTTTGCCGGCTACTGGTCCCGACGCATCACCGAAGAGCACCGCCTCGTCTACAAGGTCACTGACGATGAGGTCCGAATCGCGGCCTGTCGGTATCACCACGGCCGATGATTCGCTCGATCCAGGCATGATCTCTTTGGCCGGATCCACGGCGGGTTAGCCTGCCTGGTGTGGCCGAGTCCTACGTCGAGCGGGCGCCCTGGCCCGAGTTGGCGAGCGCGGTGCGTACGGTCTGGATCCAGCGCACCAGCGAGACGGCGTACGTTCAGCGGCATCTGCCGACCGGCGGAGTCGAGCTGCACTTCCCGATCGGTGGCCGGCCGCAGTTGGTCGGACCGCTGACCGGTCCCAACGTCGAGGTCATCCCGCCGCGGACGACTCTCGTCGGGGTGCGCTTCCTCCCGGGGATGGCGCCGCCACTGCCGACGGTTCTCGACGACCTGGTGGACGAGCGGCTGGGGCTCGACGAGCTCTGGGGCGACTCGGCAGACCGGCTGGGAGAGACGATCGCCGGTGCGGCCGGACCCGAGACGGCCCCCGATCTCGTCCAGGGTCAGCTGCTTCGGATGTTCCGGAGCGCCGGAGTCGATCCGCTGGTCCGGAAGGCCGCCCAGCTGTTGATGCCATGGCAGCCGGTGGAGATCGGCAGCCTGGCCGACCAGCTGGCTATCTCGACCAGCCAGCTGCGGCGCCGCTGCCTCCAGACGGTCGGCGTTGGCCCGAAGACCTTGCAGCGGACCCTGCGGTTCCAGGGCTTTCTCGCCCTAGCGCAGGCCGGCGCGACACCGAGCGGCCGACGTGGCGCCGACGGACTGGCCGGCCTGGCGGTCGACGTCGGGTACGCCGACCAGGCCCATCTCAGTCGCGAATGCCTGCGACTCACGGGGCTCAGTCCACGGATCCTCCTCGGCGGCAGCATGGACCAGTGCGGCTGCGGCCACGACCATGCCGCGTCCTACCGGCCGTTCCTCGCCACGCGCAGCCGGCCGCCGCTGCGTCGGTAGGCTGCTCGATTCGTTCAAGCCCGCACCGACCCGACGTACGTAGTCTCGGGAACCCGCCCCGAGGTCTGGAGAACTCATGTCGCTGCATCCGCGCTACGAAGGGCGCCGCTGATGAGCGGCCCGATCCGGCTCTACATGTCGATGTCACTTGACGGGTACATCGCCGGACCCGACGACCGGGAGGGCCAGGAGCTGGGCCGCGACGGCGGCCGGCTGTTCAACTGGCTCGACGACCGGAACGGCCCGGACGTCAACGGGCAGGTCTATCGCGAGGCCCTGTCGACCGGCGCCGTGATCTCCGGTAGGCGCACCTTCGAGCTCGCCAAGCGCTGGGGCGGCGACCACCACGACGGCGTGCCGATCTTCGTGCTGACTCATCACCCCGACGACGACGAGCCGCCGGGGAGTGCGATGTTCTGCACCGACGTGGCCGACTGCGCCACCCGGGCTCGCGCGGCAGCCGGCGATCGGGCCGTCCTGGTGCACGGTGCCGGTGCCGCCCAGGCACTGCTGGGGGCGGGCCAGCTCGATGAGCTGGAGATTCACCTCGTGCCGGTGCTGCTCGGCGGCGGTCGCCGGCTCTTCGACCACCTCGGGCCCGAGCACATCGAGCTCGAACCGACTCGGCGGCTCGAGGGACGCGACGCCACCCATCTCCGCTACCAGGTGCGCCGGTCCGGCTGACGGCTCGGCCGCGGTCAGCGCATCGACATCGCTCGCGCGCGTTCGCGTTGGTACCGCTTGTGTTCTCGTCTTCGGAGCGTGGCGGGCAGGGTCAGGAGCAGGGCGATCGCGATGCCGATCAGGGCGCCGATCGAGTTGGCCAGCAGGTCCCGGTCGTCGGATACTCGGCCAGGGATCCCCAGCTGGGCGGTCTCGATCGCGAAGGTCATGGCGAACGAACAGATCGCCGCCAGCCACCACCCGCCGGCTCCGAACAGGAGCAACAGGAACATGCCGACCGGCACGAAGAGCGCGATGTTCGCCAGGAACTCCAGCCGGTTGTAGTCGAGAGACTCCGCGTACCCGCGCTGGTGCAGCTCGTCGAGCACGCGCAGGATGAACCTCTCCTGGTCGGGGCCGATCGGCTGCGGCGTGAGCGTGAGCCAGGCGACGAAGACGAGGTACGCGCCGGTGACCACGCTCAGGAACGGGTGACGATGAAGCATTCGTCCAGTCTGCGGTGTCGTCGGCGCAGGTCAAATCGCCGCGCGGCCGCCACGAATCTTGAGGGCTCGGGGTAGCGATAGCAGCCCGAATCCCTCAAGATTCGTGGGCGACCGAGTCGGGAGGCGCCCGCACAGTCCCTGGCGTCACTCCCGTCACAGGATGTGGCTCGAATCGGAGTTGCCCGCAGCCGTACGCGCTGATGGGATCGACCAATGCCGTTGCACTTCCCCACGCCGTTGCAGCCCGGCGATCGAATCGGTGTCACCGCTCCCTCGGCAGGGGTCGCGCCCCGGGCCCGGCCACGGATCGACTTCTGCATCGAGTGGCTGCGCAAGCGCGGGTACGACGTCGTCGTCGGCGAGTGCATGAGCGCCGATCGATGGGTCTCGGCGCCGAAGGAGCAGCGGGCGGCCGAGCTGACGGCGATGCTCACCGACCCTTCGATCCGCGCCGTGGTTCCCCCGTGGGGTGGCGCCGGCACCGCCTTGGACCTGCTCGATCAGCTCGACTACGAGGCGATCGCGGCGGCGGAGCCGACCTGGGTCGTCGGCTTCTCGGACTCCTCCACCTGGATGGTCCCGTTGACCCTGCTGGCCGGCTTGCCCACGCTGCACGGCGACAATCTCGCCGACACTCCGTACGCCGTACCTGATGGACTCGCGCACTGGACCGACGTCTCGACCTCGAACGGCGCCGTCGAGCAGGCCGACAGCGGGCGAATCGCGTCCTGGCATTCGCTCGAGGTCGCCGATGCCACGCAGTGGCGAGACGTCGGGGAGGGGCACTGGCGCCAGCACGGGGCGAGTTCACTCGATGTCACGGGAACGCTGATCGGCGGCTGCACCGAGCTGATGGCCGGGATCGCCGGACCGCCGTACGGAGACGTTCGCGCGTTCGGCGAGGAGCACGGCGACCTCGTGGTCTACCTCGAGGCAGCCGAAGCCGAGGCGTTCAGCATCTGTCGCTACCTCCACACGTTGCGCTATGCGGGCTGGTTCGACCACGCGGTCGCGATCCTGATGGGACGGACGAACGCTCCGGACTCGACCGACGACGGTGGGCTGACCCAGGAAGGGGCGGTCATCGACGCGTTGGGCGGACTCCGCTGCCCGATCGTGTTCGACGTCGAGATCGGTCACGTGCCGCCCCATCTCCCGTTGCTCAACGGCGCGACCGCGCGCGTCGTCGTCGACGGCAGCCGGCACCAGATCGTCCAGACCTGGGAGCCCGGCACGTAACGGTAGACCCACGAATCTTGAGGGATCGAGGTAGCCATGGCAGCCCGAATCCCTCAAGATCCGTCGACGGCGCAACGCAGCGCCCGCACGACGTACGATCTCGGATGTGACCGGCCGACCAGTCGAGGCACAGCGCCTGCGTGACCTGGCGCTGCTGCGCCGGGTTCGCGACCGGATTGACCGGGAGTACGCCCAGCCGCTGGATGTCGAGGCGCTCGCCCGCGGCGTGAACATGTCGGCCGGGCATCTCAGCCGCCAGTTCCGCCAGGCGTACGGCGAGTCGCCGTACTCCTATCTGATGACAAGACGCATCGAGCGGGCGATGGCATTGCTGCGACGCGGCGATCTCAGCGTCACCGAGGTGTGCTTCGAGGTCGGCTGCGCATCGCTCGGCACCTTCAGTACGCGCTTCACCGAGCTCGTCGGAGTGCCGCCCAGCACGTACCGGCGCGACGGCGCACCCACCACCGTGGGCATGCCGGCGTGCATCGCGAAACAGGTGACCCGACCGGTCAGGAAACGAGAAGCACCGGTCACGGAGCCACAACTAGCCTGACCGGCCATGGAGGCGAATCAGTCCTACCGCGAGGTGCTGCGCGACCGGCATGTCGCGGGCCTCCTCCTCGGCGACCTCCTCTCCAACGTCGGCACCGGCATGCTCATCGTCGCGATGCCGGTGCAGACGCTCTCGATCCACGGCGACGTGCCGAAGGCGATCGCGATCGGGCTGGTCGAGGCGGCGCCGTTCGTGCTGTCCACCGTCCTCGCGTTGTTCATCGGACTGGGCCGGGTACGGATACCGCCGCGGACGCTGCTGATCGCCGACTGCGTGCTGCGATCCCTGACCCTCGTCGCACTGGGCGTACTCGCCGTCACCGATCACCTGACGCTCAACGTCCTGATCCTCGGACTGCTCCTCGGATCGACGTTCCTCTTGGCCGGGCAGAGCAGCCGGCGGGTGCTCGCCACGTCGATGGCGGGCGTCCAGGGCCGGTTCGCGGTCAACGGCCTGCTGGGTCTCAACCTCACGTTCGCGCTCCTGGTTGTTGGGCCGGTGCTGGGTGGCGTGATCGTCGCGACGACGAGTCCCGGCGTCGCGCTGTTCTTCGATGCCGGCGGTGCACTGATCCTGCTGGCCGCCGTCTTCGTCTCGGTACCTCGGGCGGTCAAAGACCGGGACGCCCTCCGGCAACCGACGGCGCACGAGTCCGGTTGGCGAATCCTGCGCCGCCGTCCGGTCGCGGCCCGGCTGCTGGTGGTCGAGTTCTTCTTCAACTTCCTCTACATGCCGATCGAGGTCGCGCTGCCGCTGTTCGTCCATGGGACGCTGGGCGGCGACGCGTCCGCCCTCGGCCTGATGTGGGGTGCCCTGGGAGCCGGCGCGTTCATAGGAGCCTTGCTCGTGAACCAGCTGCGGAACCTCCCGCAACGGCAGCTGCTGATCGCGATCATCGGTCTGTGGGCGATCTGCCCGATCGCGCTGGCCTTCGTCGACGAGCTGGCGGTCGCGATGATCATCTTCGGACTGGGTGGCCTGGTGTGGGCGCCGTTCACGCCGGTGGTCTTCAGCTTCATTCAGTCGGGCCTGGCGTCCAACGAGCAGCAGCAGGTCGTCACGCTGTGGACCACCATCTCGATGGTCTCCGCACCGCTCGGCCTCGTGATCGGCGGGCCGCTGATCGCGCTCACCGGGGTGATCGGCGGCCTCGTGGTGTCCGGCGTACTCACCATGCTGCTGCTGCCGATCGCGGCACTGGCGGTTCTCAAGCGCACAAGGAACCCCGACACGCCGGCCGAGGTCGACGCGGCCGATCGATCAGGAATCGAGAAGCCTCGCTCGTCGAGCCGGAACTAGCCTGACGACCATGAACATCAGCATTCACGCGAGCTTCCTCCCGCACGACGATCCGGAGGCCTCGCTCGCCTTCTATCGCGACACGCTCGGCTTCGAGGTCCGCACCGACGTCGGCAGCGGCAAGATGCGCTGGATCACCGTCGGGCCGGCCGATCAGCCCAGCACCTCCATCCTGCTGGCGCCGCCCGCCACCGATCCCGGCATCACCGACGAGGAGCGCCGCACCATCACCGAGATGATGGCCAAGGGCACCTACGGTTGGATTCTCCTGGCCACCGAGGACGTCGACGGCACCTTCGAGCGAGTACAGGCCGGCGACACCGAGGTGGTCCAGGAGCCGACCGACCAGCCGTACGGCGTTCGCGACTGCGCCTTCCGTGATCCGGCGGGCAACATGGTCCGGATCCAGCAACAGCTCTGAGTCGCAGCCAGTGTCCGTGGAGACCGGTAGACAAGGGATAGAGGGAGACACGATGAGCACCACGAAGCGGACGGACATGCCGACGGCCGAGCCACACGCAGCCGACAGCCACGACCTGATCCGGGTCCAGGGCGCGCGCGTGAACAACCTCAAGGACATCAGCGTCGAGATCCCGAAGCGCCGGCTCACCGCGTTCACCGGCGTCTCCGGCTCGGGCAAGAGCTCGCTGGTCTTCGACACGATCGCGGCCGAGTCGCAGCGGATGATCAACGAGACCTACAGCGCGTTCGTCCAGGGCTTCATGCCGACCCTGGCCCGACCGGAGGTCGACTTCCTGGACGGCCTGACGACGGCGATCCTCGTCGACCAGGAGCGGATGGGCTCCAACCCCCGGTCCGCCGTGGGCACCGCGACCGACGCCAACGCGATGCTGCGCATCCTGTTCAGCCGGCTGGGCAAGCCGCACATCGGCTCGCCACAGGCGTTCTCCTTCAACGTCCCCACCCGTACGGCGAGCGGAGTGATGACCGCCGACAAGGGCAAGGGCGAGAAGACCATCGTGCGCAACGTGGTCTACCAGGGCGGCATGTGCCCACGCTGCGAGGGCATGGGGTCGGTCAACGACTTCGACCTGACCGCGCTCTACGACGACACCAAGTCGCTCAGTGATGGCGCGCTGAAGGTCCCGGGCTACAGCATGGACGGCTGGTACGGCCGGATCTTCGCCGGTGCCGGGCTGCCGATGGACAAGCCGATCGGCAAGTTCACCGACAAGCAGCTCGACAAGCTGCTCTACGGCGAGCCGACGAAGATCAAGGTCGAGGGCGTCAACCTGACCTACGAGGGCGTGATCCCCAAGATCCAGAAGTCGATGCTGTCCAAGGACGTCGACGCCATGCAGCCGCACGTCCGTGCCTTCGTCGAGCGGGCCGTGACGTTCACCGACTGCCCCGAATGCGACGGCACCCGGCTCAGCAAGGAAGCCCGGTCGTCGAAGATTAGCGGCAAGAACATCGCCGACCTCTGCGCGATGCAGATCAGCGACCTGGCCGACTGGATCCGCGACCTCGACGAGCCGTCGGTGAAGCCACTGCTCGCCGGGCTGCAGCATCTGCTCGACTCGTTCGCCGAGATCGGGCTGGGCTACCTCTCACTCAACCGGACCTCGGGGACGCTGTCCGGGGGAGAGGCGCAGCGCACCAAGATGATCCGCCATCTCGGCTCGTCACTCACCGACGTGACGTACGTCTTCGACGAACCCACGATCGGCATGCATCCCCATGACATCGAGCGGATGAACGACCTGCTCCAGCAGTTGCGCGACAAGGGCAACACGGTGCTCGTCGTCGAGCACAAGCCCGAGACGATCGCGATCGCCGACCATGTCGTGGACCTCGGTCCCGGCGCGGGTACGGAGGGCGGCAGTGTCTGCTTCGAGGGCACCGTCGACGGACTGCGCAAGAGCGACACCATCACCGGCCGGCATCTGGACGACCGGGCAAGGCTCAAGGAGTCGGTGCGCTCGTCGTCCGGCGCGCTCGAGATCCGCGGCGCGTCGACCCACAACCTGCAAGCCGTCGATGTCGACATCCCGCTCGGAGTGCTCTGCGTGGTCACCGGAGTGGCCGGCTCGGGCAAGAGCTCGCTGATCAACGGCTCGGTCGCCGGTCGCGACGGCGTCGTGGTGATCGACCAGGGTGCGATCCGCGGCTCGCGTCGCAGCAACCCGGCGACGTACACCGGACTGCTCGACCCGATCCGCAAGGCGTTCGCCAAGGCCAACGGCGTGAAGCCGGGCCTGTTCAGCTCCAACTCCGAGGGCGCCTGCCCGACCTGCAACGGCGCCGGCGTCATCTACACCGAGCTGGGCATCATGAACACCGTCGAGTCGGCCTGCGAGGACTGCGAGGGCAAGCGGTTCCAGGCGGCCGTGCTGGAGTACACCCTGGGCGACCGCAACATCGCCGAGGTGCTCGCGATGTCGGTCGCCGAGGCGGAGGCATTCTTCGAGGACGGCGAGGCACGTACTCCGGCCGCCCACAAGATCCTCGACCGGCTGGCCGACGTCGGCCTCGGCTACCTCCACCTGGGCCAGCCGCTGACCACGCTGTCCGGCGGCGAGCGGCAGCGACTCAAGCTGGCCACCCAGATGGCCGAGAAGGGTGACGTCTACGTCCTCGACGAGCCGACCACCGGACTGCACCTGGCCGACGTCGAACAGTTGCTCGGCCTGCTCGACCGGCTGGTCGACTCCGGCAAGTCGGTGGTCATCATCGAGCACCACCAAGCTGTGATGGCACACGCCGACTGGATCGTCGACCTCGGACCGGGCGCGGGCCACGACGGCGGCCGGATCGTCTTCGAAGGCGCCCCCGCCGATCTGGTCGCCAAGCGCGCCACCCTCACCGGCAAGCACCTCGCGGACTACGTCGACGCCTGACCGCGCCCGCGTACTCACCAGGGATATAAGGAGAACCGAGTCAGCGAAGGGAGAGGCATGAGCGCGCTCGATCGGTTGCTCGGCAACTGGCAGATCACCATGCAGCATCATGCGGTCTCGGGACCGATCACCGGCCGCCAGAGCTACGAGCGAGTCCTGGACGGTGCGTTCGTCCTGCTGCGCTGGACGTACGACCATCCCGACTTCCCCGATGCCATGGCACTGATGTCGGACCACCGCTACCACTACTTCGACGTCCGCGGGATCATCCGGGTCTTCGACTTCGAGATCGACGAAGCCGGCTGGTCGATGGTCCGGCTGGACGAGGAGTTCTCGCAGCGTTACAGCACCCGGTTCCGCGGCCCGGATGCCATGGACAGCACAGGGGAGGCGTCGTACGACTCCGGCGTCACCTGGCAGCCCGACTTCACGATGACCTACCAGCGGATCGCCTAGCTGCTCGTGAGGATGACGAGTTGCTGGGTCGCGCGGGTCATCGCGACATAGCGATCCACGGCTCCCTCAATGCCGTCGCCGAAGGTCTCCGGGTCGACGAGGACGACCAGGTCGAACTCGAGGCCCTTCGCGTTCGGCGGCGACAGCGACTGGACGCGAGACGTCGGCTGGAAGCTGGGATTGCCGATGACACAGCCGATCCCGTCGGCATGGGTGGCGGCCCACGAGTCGACGATCGAGTCCAGCTCCGACACCGATCCGTGGACGACGGGAACACCGGTGCTGCGTACTGAGGTCGGCACGTTCGCGTCCGGCAATGCGGCCCGGATGACCGGCTCGGCCTCGACCATGACCTCCTCCGGCGTCCGGTAGTTGATGCTCAGCGAGGCCAGGTCGACGTGGTCGAGTCCGACCCGCTTGAGCCGCTCGTGCCACGACTCCGCGAACCCGTGCCGGGCCTGGGCGCGGTCGCCGACGATGGTGAGGCTCCGGGAAGGACAGCGGCGCAGCAGCATCTGCCACTCGGCGTCGGTGAGCTCCTGCGCCTCGTCCACGACGATGTGGGCGAACGGTCCGGCGAGCAGGTCCGGCTCGACACGTGGCAGGGCGGACTCGTCGACCAGCGTCGCCTGCATGTCCTCGACCCGCAGCATCGACATCACCTGCATCTCGGAGTCGTCGGACGCGATCAGGTGGTCCACGACCCGGCTCATCTCCTCCCGTTCTGCGGCGAGAGTCGCGTCGCGCTGACGTTTGCGGAGGGACGCCTCGGGGTCGCCGAGCCGTTGCCGGGCGGCGTCCAGCAGCGGCAGGTCCGACACCGTCCAGACCTGCGGATCGTCGCGCTGCAGCATCCGTACTTCGTCTGGGCTCAGCCAAGGGGCGCACATCCGCAGGTAGGCGGGCACCGACCACAGGTCGCCCACCAGGTCGCTCGGGTCGATCAGCGTCCACGCCTTGTCGAGCGCCTTGGCAAGGTCGCGGTTCTGCTCCAAAGCGCTGCGGAGCAGGTCGGGGGAGACGTCCTCGTCGTCGACCTTGTCGGCCAGGATCGCGAGCAGCGCCTCCCAGATCTGGTCGTGTGCCTCGTTGTGCGGCGTCCCTGGATCGGGCGCCTCGAACGCCTCGGCCCAGTCCGCGACGCCGAGCCGGATATCACCCCAGGGAGTCTCGACGTCCATGTCGTCGGTGGGCTGCTCCTCGTAGAGACGAATCGCCGGCGCGATCGCCTTGACCATGTCCGCGGACGACTTCAGGCGCGCCACCTCGGGGTCAGCCTCCTCCGGTGTCAGGTCGCCGCCGGGCACGAGATCCCGCAGGGTGCAGGTCTGGACGCCTTCCTCACCGAGGCTGGGCAACACGTCGGCGACGTAGGCCAGGTACGGCTGGTGCGGCCCGACGAACAGCACGCCACCACGGCGATGACCGAGCCGCGGATCGGAGTACAGCAGGTACGCCGTCCGGTGCAGTGCGACGACGGTCTTCCCCGTACCCGGGCCGCCATCGACGACCAGCGCGCCACGAGAGCTCGCCCGTACGATCGCGTCCTGGTCGGCCTGGATCGTGCCGAGCACGTCACGCATCCGCGCCGACCGACTGCTGCCGAGGCTGGCGATGAAAGCGGACTGGTCGTCGAGTGCGGCGTGGCCCTTGAGGCCGTCCGGGCTGAACACCTCGTCCCAGTAGTCGGCGATCCGGCCGCGGGTCCAGCGATAACGGCGGCGGCTGGCCAGGCCCATCGGGTTCGCATGCGTCGCTGCAAAGAACGACTCGGCCGCGGGGGAGCGCCAGTCCACCAGGAGTCGGTTGCCGGCGCTGTCGGTCAGGCCGAGCCGGCCGACGTAGACCGGCTCGAAGGTCTCAGCCTTGACGATCCGGCCGAGACAGAGGTCCAGGCCGAAGCGCTGCAGGACCCGGAGCCGAGCGGTCAGCCGGTGGATCTCGAGATCGCGATCCATCGCAGCCCGGCCGCTGCCGCCTCGAAGCTTGCGCTCGGCGTCGAGCCGGTCGGTCAGCTCGGCGATCGACTGCTCGAGACTCGCCGCGATGGCCGCGAAGTGTCGTTCATCATCTGCGATCAGGGCCGACTCGGCCTTGGCGGCGAGACGGTCGGGTAGGTCGAAGGCGTTGGTGGTCGCCGTGGTCACGTCGTCAGCTCCCCGAAACGAGTTCACGTGCTTGCGACGGCGATTGTGAGGCACGTAGGGGGTCTTGCGGCAAGACCCCCTATGCGCTATAGCTTAGAAATGGCGGGAGAGTTCGTTCCCCGCCTTCTTTCATTTCTGCGACTGTGAGCGGTCTTGCTGTCTCCGGATGACCTCGAAGCTCTCGAAGAGACCATCGCGATCCTGCACGATGACGAAGCCGTCCGGCAGCGCAGAACCTGGCCGAGGCGATGCGTCGCCGCCGTACGCCCGCGTGAGGACGCAGCGCTACGAGTCCCTCAGACCGTCGTTCATAGATCCAGGCCTATAGGTGACGCTCAAGCAGCCCGGTCATACCTGTGTGCCGATAAGCAACATTATGTCAACTAGCGCAGAGAGACCGTACTCCCCTCGCTAGACCGCCTGACTCTGTCGACATTCTCGATGGCCGACTCCCCTGGTCGAGCCAGCGCGATTCTGCGACGACGCGGGCGTGCGCCGATTGCGCTGCGGTTTGACCGCTCTCGCCCACGCCAGCAATCTGCCGTTTTCGTGAGTCGAACATACGTTCTAACCTGCTAGCTTCCCGGCATGCGACTGGACTTCACGCTTCGCGACCTCGATGGGCAGGTCGACGTCGACGTCATGGGGGTGGCGGATCGAGACACGGTCGGAGGCTGGCCGGCACTGCCTGGACTTCCGGCCTGCGAGGCGACGATCAGCTATCCGGGTCGTGGCTACCACGGCCTCTTCGGTTGGATCCAGCTGGTCCGCTCGACCGACAACCACAGTGGCGGCCGTGAGTACGAGATGGACCCGCTCGAACTGCTCGGCGATGTCGACCACCCGTTCTGCTTCTTCGGCATCAGACCGACCCTGTTCGACGCTCCGTCACGGGAGTCCGAGCCGGCGATCGACTGGCTCGCCCACAGCTTCCTCACCACGCTCGACCACGCGGAGCCGCATCCGGTGATCGCGATCCTCGGCTTCTCTTGGGGCTTCCGGATCTCCGAAGGCAGAGCCGAGATCACCCCCGCCGAGGCGCTGGACGCCGCCGCCTGGGATGGACACCGCGACCTGCTCGCCGGGACCTATCCGGCGTGGACGTTTGTCCCGGGCTTCAACAACTGACGAGGAACGCGGTCAGGCCCGTGTCACGTGGCCGGATGCGCACTGCGCGGCGCGATTCTGCATCGTCGTCCGCTCCACGCTGTTCTGTGTCATGGCGGCCGCTCGCAGGAAGTGCTCGCGGGCCTGCTCGTGCTCGCCGGCGCGACAGAGCAGGTCACCGGCAACAGCTGACAGATGGTGGTAGTCGCGCATGCCGGGCTCGTCGAACAGCGGCATCACGATCTCGAGGCCAGCCTCGGCGCCGAAGGCCTGTGCGGTAGCGACTCCCCTGTTGAGCTCGACGACCGGCGTCGGATTGATCCGGGCCAGGCCGTCGTAAAGCGCGGTGATGCGTTCCCAGTCGGTGTCCTCCGCGACGGTGGCTCGGGCATGGCAGGCCGCGATCGCTGCCTGCAGCGCGTACGGCCCGACGGTGCCGCCGAGCTGCTCGATGCGATCGATGTTCGCCAGGCCGCGCTGGAGCAGCAGCCGATCCCAGCGGGTACGGTCCTGGTCGAGCAGGAGCACCGGCTCGCCGTCGGGTCCGGTGCGCGCTCGCAGTCGCGATGCTTGGAGCTCGATCAGGGCGAGCAGGCCGAGCGTCTCGGTGTCAGAGGGCGTCAGGGCGGCCAGCATCCTGCCGAGTCGGAGCGCCTCGGCGCACAGGTCGCCACGCATCCACTGGTCGCCGCTGGTTGCCGAGTAGCCCTCGTTGAAGACCAGATAGACGACCTCGCGTACGGCGTCGAGACGGGCCGGCCGCTCCGACTCGGGAGGCAGCTCGAACCGTACCTTCGCGGCGGCGAGAGTCCGCTTGGCCCGGACGATCCGCTGGGCGATGGTCGGCGCCGGTGTCAGGAACGCCCGGGCGACGTCGTCGGTGCTCAGACCGCAGACTAGCTTGAGCGTGAGGGCGGATCGCGCATCCGGCGACAGGATCGGATGGCAGGACATGAAGATCAGGCCGAGCAGATCGTCCGCGAGATCTCCGTCAACGATCTCGTCCAGGTCGTGCTCCACCGCTTGTCGCTCGGACGCGGCTGCCAGTTGGTACTTGCCGCGCTGTGTGTCGCGGCGGCGGATCCGGTCGATGGCCATGAAGCCTGCGGTCTTGTTCAGCCAGGCAGCTGGGTTGTCGGGCACGCCGTCGGCCCGCCACTTCTCGATCGCCGCCACGAACACGTCCTGGGCGACCTCCTCGGCGATGTCGAGGTCGCCCACGCGGCGCATCAGCCGGGCGATCATGCGCGGGGACTCGACGCGCCACAGGGTCGCCAGCCGCTGGTCGAGCTCGTCCTCGGCCGGCTGGCCGGAGGAGAAGGCTTCGATGTCGTCGGTCATGACGCTGTGACGGTCGAGTTCCGCGTACTACTGCGAGCCCTGCTGCAGGTCTTCGTACTCCATGACCTTGCGTACGTCGACCCGCTCGGTGCCGACCAGCAGGGCGAACTTGCGGGCGTGTTCGACGGCCTCGGCAAGCGAGTCCACCTCGAGGATCGCGAAGCCGGCGATCAGCTCCTTGGCCTCGGCGAACGGGCCGTCGATCACCCTGACCTTCCCCTCGTTCACCTCGATCCGGGCGCCCTTGGAGCTCGACTGGACTCCCTCGCCGCTCAGGAGGACGCCGGACATCGCGGCCTCCTTCATGTACTCGCCGATCGCGGCCTGCTGCTCGGGCGACGGCAGGACGCCGTCCTCCATGTCCTGGGTCTGGTAGTGCATCACCATGTAGCGCACGGTCGTCTCCTCGTGAGGTCTGCTGGGGCCATTGTGCAGTCGGTCACTCGTCGCCGGCGGCGTCGGCCTCGGCCTCGTCCGCGCGGGTGTAGACCAGGTGCACCACGCCGCTGTCGAACGTCGTCGACGACACCAGCTTCAGCGGGATGGTCGCGCCGTCGGCGAACAGCCGCTTGCCGTGGCCGACGACGATCGGGTGGACCAGCAGGTGCAGCTCGTCTACGAGTCCCTGCTCGAGCAGCCACCTCACCAGCGTGGCGCTGCCGGTCGTGCCGAGGCCGGTGTCGGCCTTGAGCTTGGTCAGCTCGGCGGCCACGTCGCCCGAGACGATCGTCGAGTTCTCCCAGGTCGCCTCGGTCAGCGTGTTCGACACGACGTACTTGCGCGTGGTGTTCATGACCTTGGTCGTCGGGTCCTCGGGGTCGGCGTTCGGCCAGTGACCGGCGAACTCGTCGTAGGTCTGGCGGCCGATCAGCAGCGCCTCGTTGTTCATGAGCTCGCCGACGACGGCGCCCATCTGGTCGTCGAAGTACGGGAAGTGCCACTTCTCGGGCGACTCGATGACGCCGTCGAGCGAGATGAAGACGCCGGACTTGATGTAACCCATCGTGATTCTCCTTGGTCTGCCGGGCCGGAGCCCGTGGGATGTTGTCACCCGGTATGCCGAACAACCATCGCCGGGATCGACATCACCTCGAAGAAATCTCTGCCGAATCTGCCGCCTGCTGATTGCGACCGTATGAGGAGCGAACGGTGCCCGACATGCCCGGATTCCCCTTCGCCTCCCTCCACCCTGTGTGCCGCATCCCCGACATATCGAGCGCGAAACCATGCGCATGGGAGGGAGGCGGGAACAAACTGGACAAGCCGGTGCAGCTTCCCTTCTATACCGTCCGCTACCAACCCCTTGGGATCACCCAGCTTTTTTGCTAGCGCGGGTCCTTGTGGGAGGGCACCTGGTTGGAGTCGATCGAGGCACGCTCGGCGTCGGTCAGGCCGGCCGCCGCCAGGATCCGCTGGACGACGGCGTTCTTGCCCTGGCCGTAGTCGTCGATGTCCGACGCGGTGGCGCCGACCCGTTTCTTCACCGCCGCGTACTCATCCCGCAGCACTGCGTCGGAGCGCAGCACGTCCCGGACGGCCAGGTGGTTGCGCAGCGACAGCGATCCCTCGACGACGACGTAGGTGTTGGTGCCGGCCAGCCGCTCGGGCGCCCGGAAGGCCCACCGCTGCGGGATCCCCAACTCCCCCAGCGGCGTGAAGCCGAGGCCGACGAGCACCGACGCCGCCGACTCCACGTGGTCCACGGCGACGACGATGTCGCAGTCGATCACCGGCTTCGCCGCGAGACCGGGTACGGACGTGCTACCGACGTGCTCGATCGCCAGTACGGGCACTCCGGCGGCCGCCATCGCGTCGGCGTACTCATTGCGCAGTGACTCGAACTGCTTCGGCCAGGCCGGGTCATAGTCGACGACAGTGATCACGGCGGTCCACTCTAGGCATCACTCGATCAGGTTCGGCGGGGCATCGCGAGCCGGTCTGGCCCGACGACCGGTACGAGTCGCCCCGGCGCCGGCCGTGACGACCAGCGCGACGCCCAGTACCTGCACCGGCGACGGCACCTGCGCGAGCAGCACCAGCCCCATGAACGTTCCGAGCGCGGGCTCGAGGGACATCAGGGTGCCGAAGGCGGCAGTCGTGAGGCGACGCAGGGCGAGCAACTCCAGCGAGAACGGCAGCACCGGCAGCAACACCGCGAGGCCGAATGCCGCAGCGACCACCTGCCAGGTGATGCCGCCGGCTGCCTGCGGAATGCCGACCACGGCGGCCGTCAGCGCCGCGACCGGGATCGTGATGGACAGCGCCTCCAGGCCGGCGATCCGGTCGCCCACGTGCTGGGTGAGCAGGATGTACGTCGCCCAGCCCAATGCCGCCGTCGCCGCCAGCGTGACTCCCACGAGGTCGATCGAGCCCTCCCACGGCTCGGTCAGCAGCAAGACGCCGACCAACGCCAGGGCCGGCCACACCAGCAGGCGGCGCTCGTGGCTGCGAAGGACCGCCACGCTCAGCGGGCCCATGAACTCGATCGCCACCGCAGTTCCGAGTGGAATCCGGTCCAGCGCCGATAGGAAGGTCACGGTCACCAGACCGGTCGTCACGCCGAGCGCCAGCGCGGCCCGGAGCCCACGCCAGCCGAGTTGCCGCAGTCGCGGTCGCCGGAGTGCCAGGAAGATCAACGCGCCGGCCGACAACCGCAGCCAGGCGATCCCGGCCGGACCGACCTCGTCGAACATGTGCACCGACAGCGCGGCGCCGAGCTGGACCGACAGCATCGCGGTGACCGCCATCGACCAGGCCGGGACCCGATCGGCCACTCCAGAGCCGACCCGGCGCCGAGGTCCGCTCGCCCGGGTACGTGGAGCGGAGGTCGCACCGGCCGGACGGTCAGTCATGAGTACTCTCGGCACCGACGCCGGGCTCGATCACCGCCAGGGCGAACCGGGAGGCGTGGTCGGACAGGTTGCGATAGCCGTGGTCGACATCACCCGGGAACGAAACCGCGTCACCGGTGTCGAGGTCGTAGCGCTGCCCCTCGACCTCCAGCGCGATCTCGCCCTCGAGCAACAGCAGCAGCTCACGGGTCCCCCGGCTGTGCGCCTCGCTGCGATGCTGGTCGCCAGGACCGAGAATCCAGTCCCACAGCTCCATGACGTCGGGCGGCTCGGTGCCCGTGGCGAGCAGCGCCCGTCCCCCGGCCGGGCTGGTCCACAATGCCGCCCGGTCGTCGTGCTGGGTCACCTGGACGCGACTCGGCTCGGGCGGCGCCACCAGGGCCGGCAGTCCTACGCCGAGTGCGTCGCTGATCCGCAGCAGCGTGGCGATGCTCGGGTTGGTCGCCCCGTGCTCGATGTTGACGAGCATCCGGCGACTGACTCCGGCCTGCTCGGCCAACCGCTCCAGAGTCCACGACCGGGCGTGGCGCTCGGAGCGGATCCGGCTGCCGATCAGGGCGCCGAGCTCGGCCACAGCGTTACCGGTCATACGTGCATCATAATGCACTCTGATTGGCATCACATTGCATGGCGTCTTGTGGCGTGGATCGTCTCGTCGATAATCGCCTGACGGCTCCGACGTCTCCGGTGAAAGGGCTCGATGAGTCCGGCTCATCATGAGGAGAAGCACGTGAAGTACCTGATCCTGATCTACAGCAACCCAGAGACGTGGGGCCATCCGAGCTTCCTGCGGACCAAGGAGGGCCAGGCCTTGCCGGACGACGAGCGCGAGGCGCTGACCGCACAGCTGGAGCAGTTGCTCGCCGAGCTCCGTGCCTCGGGCGAGCTCGTTCAGGGGGCGGCGCTGGCCGATCCGCTCAACTCCCGTACGGTCCGGGTTCGCGACCAGGCCACGGTCGCCACGGACGGTCCGTTCGTCGAGACCAAGGAGCAGATGGCCGGTCTGTTCCTGGTCGACTGCGCGACGCCGGAGCGGGCCGAGGAGATCGCGGCCCGTTTCCCCGAGGCGCGCTTCTCCGCCGTCGAAGTACGCCCCGTGATGGGCTCGTCAGGCGAGGAGATGTGACGGCAGGCGAGCTGTCCGAGGACCTGTGGCGTGACCTGACACCGCAGGTGCTCGGCGCCGTCGTACGTCGTTACGGCGACTTCGGGATCGCCGAGGACGCCGTACAGGAGGCGCTGCTCGCGGCCGCGACCCAGTGGCCGGAGCAAGGCCTGCCCGACAACCCGAAGGCTTGGCTCATCACGGTCGCGTCGCGTCGGTTCGTGGATCAGCGCCGAAGCGACCAGGCGCGTGACCGTCGGGAAGTCGAGGCGGCCCGGAAGGCGCCAGCTGACGAGTTCGTCACGGCGGAGCCAGACCCGAAGGCCGGCGCCCGGGACGACACACTCACCCTGTTGCTGCTGTGCTGCCATCCGGCGCTGACTCCCCCGTCGCAGATCGCACTGACGCTGCGCGCGGTCGGCGGACTGACGACGGCCCAGATCGCGCGCGCGTTCCTGCTGCCGGAGTCGACCCTCGCGCAACGGATCAGCCGCGCCAAGGCCTCGATCCGTCAGGCCGGCGCAGGCTTCCAGCTGCCACCGGAGTCCGAACGTCCCGAGCGGATGCACTCGGTCCTGCGCGTGCTCTACCTGATCTTCAACGAGGGCTACACCGCCACGGCCGGCCCTGAGCTCCACGACGTCGAGCTGACCCGGGAGGCGATCCGGCTGACCCGACAGGCGCGCGATCTACTCCCCCGTGACGGCGAGGTCGCCGGTCTGCTGGCCCTGATGCTGCTCACCGACGCCCGCCGCCCGGCGCGCACCCGGCCCGATGGTGGACTCGTGCCCTTGGCCGAACAGGACCGCAGCCGTTGGGATCGCCGGCTGATCGACGAGGGCGTCGAGCTCATCTCGGACACGTTGACGTGGGCGCCGCTCGGTCCGTACCAACTGCAGGCGGCGATCGCAGCCGTTCATGACGAATCAGCCTCCGCCGACACCGACTGGCGGCAGATTCTGCAGCTCTACGACCAGCTGTCCGCGATCGCGCCTGGCCCGATCGTCGTGCTGAACCGCGCGGTTGCGGTCGCCGAAGTCGAGGGGCCGCACGCCGCGCTGACGCTCGTCGATCGGCTCGACCTCGGTCGCTACTATCTGTTCCACGCGATTCGCGCCGATTTTCTCCAGCGGCTCGGCCGGCTTCAGGAGGCGGCGCTAGCGTGCGACGCCGCGATCGCGCGGTGCGACAACGCCGCCGAACGTGAGTTCCTCCGACGCCGCCGAGCCGCGATCGTGCGTGCGTGAGTGTTCCGGTATCAATGACATCAGCCGCCTGACGTCGCCGTCGGCCAGGGCAAAGCCGTTTCGGTTGATCTCGATCATCTCGACCATCGGCGGCCTTCAGCTGTTCGGTGAGCCCGCACTGTTCAACAGCGGCTCCAACTACCTCGGTGGCGGATCGCTGCACCAGTTCCAGACCATGACGATGTACCTGCTGCAGGAGATGTTCAACCGCTCGCGGCTGGGCTACGCCGGCGCCATCGCCTGGGTCCTGTTCCTGCTGATCCTGATCACTTCGGTGTTCAACTTCCTCATCATCCGTCGCCTGGACTCCGACAGGTAGCCGTGGACCGGGACATGCAAGGGAGACATTCGATGGCGACGACACACTCGCACGTCCGCACGGCACGCCCAGACCACCCGGCTCGGCCGCAGGGGGCGCCGCGGCCGAGCCGGGTCCGGCGTGGCGGCGCCTT
>Ga0081455_10001303_pt1 | contig 30986 bp, 22 predicted proteins | sample TabmetS3T2R1_FD_70207 | JGI IMG/M metagenome (GOLD analysis project Ga0081455, IMG submission 70207) | Tabebuia heterophylla rhizosphere microbial communities from the University of Puerto Rico - S3T2R1 | ecosystem: Host-associated > Plants > Roots > Rhizosphere ... | reverse complement strand
GACAAGGCCGGCAACCGCACCGACCGCACCTACAACCTCAAATACGACGCCACCGCACCTGCCCTGATTCCGGATCCTGAGCCCGACCCGAACTCGGCAGGCTGGCACCGCTCGGCGCTGACGATCAAGTTCCCCGGCGCCGACGCCACCTCCGGCATCGAGAGCTGCACGCCCGACCACCCGTACGCGAGCGGCGACACCGCCGCGACGCCGATCGACGGCTTCTGCACCGACAAGGCCGGGAACCGCACCGACCGCACCTACACGCTCAAGTTCGACGCCACCGCGCCCGCCCTCACGCCCGATCCGGTCCCAGATCCAAACGCCGCCGGCTGGCACCGCCAGAAGCCGCTGACGATCAAGTTCCCCGGCACCGACGCCACCTCGGGCATCGAAGGCTGCACCGCCGACCAGCCGTACACCGGGTCGGATACGCCCTCGACGCCGATCCCGGGCTTCTGCACCGACAAGGCCGGGAACCGCACCGACCGCACCTACACGCTCAAGTTCGACGCCACCGCGCCGGCGCTGACCCCTGACCCCGCACCCGACCCGAACGCGCTCGGATGGAACAACGCACCGCTCGCGGTCAAGTTCCCCGGCACCGACACCACCTCCGGCATCGACAGCTGCTCGCCCGATCACCCCTACAGCACGCCAGACACGACCGGCACACCGATCGACGGCTTCTGCACCGACAAGGCCGGGAACCGCACCGACCGCACCTACAACCTCAAATACGACGCCACCGCACCTGCCCTGACGCCGGCGGCGTCTCGCAATCCAGACAAGAACGACTGGTACAACCACGCGGTCGTCGTCAGGTTCCCGGGGACCGACGCCACCTCGCAGATCGACAGCTGCAGTCCCGACCGCACGTACAGCGGGCCCGACCGCGGCGACGCTTCGGTGTCCGGCTCCTGCACCGACAAGGCCGGCAACACGACCGCCAGGGCGATCGCGTTCCGCTACGACGGGACCGGGCCGTCGCTCGTGCCCGATCCGGAGCCCAACCCGAACCCGCTCGGCTGGCATCGCCAGCCGGTGACCGTCAAGTTCCCGGGCAGCGACGCCACGTCGCTGATCGACACGTGCACTCCAGACCAGCCGTACACCGGTGGCGATACGAAGGGCACACTGATCAGCGGCGTCTGCACTGACAAGGCGGGTAACCGCACCGAGGTCTCGTACGACATGAAGTACGACGCCACAGCACCGGACCTCGTACCCACGCGCTCACGGAATCCCGACGAAAGTGGTTGGTACAACCACGAGCTCAGCATCCGATTCCCCGGTAGCGACGTCACGTCCGGGATCGACGCCTGCACACCTGAGCAGCGGTACGGCGGTCCCGACACCGACAACGCGTCGGTGCCCGGCTCCTGCACCGACAAGGCCGGCAACACGACCGCGAAGGCCGTCGGCTTCAAGTACGACGACACGGCACCGCAGATCACTCCGGCTGCGTCGCGTCCACCGAACTCCAACGGCTGGTACAACGAGCCCCTCTCCTTCACCTTCACCGGCAGCGACGCCACCTCCGGCCTGCAGGCCGCCTGCGGCTCATCCCAACAGTACGACGGCCCTGACGGAGTCTTCGCGATCATCAGCGGCACCTGCTCCGACAACGCCGGCAACGCTGGGTTCGGCTCCATGGGGATCAAGTACGACGCAACGGCGCCTCAGGTGACGGAGGCCACTGCCGATCGCGTTCCGGACGGGAACGGATGGTTCAACCACCCCCTCACCGTTCGCTTCCACGGCATCGACACGACGTCGGACATCGACAGCTGCAGCGTCGTCGACTACGGCGGCCCGAACAATGCGACCGCCTCGGTCGCCGGCTTCTGTCGCGACCGCGCGGGCAACGAGAGCGGCACGATCGGGTACCCGTTCAAATACGACGCCTCGCCGCCGACGTTCGCGAAGCTCACAGTGAAAGCCCTCAACCGCGGCGCGCTCCTGACCTGGGTGACCTCAACGGACACGACCCTCGTCGAGATCGTTCGTACCAAGGGTGCGGGCGGCACTCCGGTCGGGGTCTACAGGGGGACCGGACGAAGCTTCACCGACACGGGGCTCGAGAACGGCGTCCGCTACCGCTACACGATGAAGGGCTACGACGAGGCGATGAATATGGACACCGAGGCTGCCGCAATCACGCCGACCGCGCCGCTCGCGTCACCCAAGGCCGGCGCGGTCGTCTCCTCGCCGCCGCGGCTCGCCTGGCGGCCGGTCCCGAAGGCGACCTACTACAACGTGCAGGTCTGGCGGAACGGCCGGATCTACAGCACGTGGCCCAAGGGCACATCCGTGCAGCTCACGCGCACCTGGGTCTACAACGGTCGCCGCTACAAGCTCACGCCCGGGCGTTACCGCTGGTACGTCTGGCCGGGCGTCGGCAAGCGGGCCAACAAGAAGTTCGGCAAGTTGATCGGCGCGAGCTCCTTCGTCGTCAAGAAGTAGACGGCGGCGGCCCCGTCAGGGACCGCCGCCGTAACGCGTTCAGCGTTCGATCATTCGAGCCCGTAGGCGCGGATGATCGTCTGGTTGATCGAGCTGCCGCCCGCGTCTGTTGCCTGGATCCGGAGCGACACGTTCTGCCGCACCGGGTTGGCGGGATGGTTGAGGGTTGCGGAGTAGTTTCCTCCGCCGAGGTTCGTGAGCGACTGCTGGGCCCACGTGCCTCCGTCGTTGTAGGACGCCCACAGCCGCACGTTCGTGAGTGCGGACGCGCCCGAGCCCTGCTGGCGGGCAACGCGGAAGCTGATCCCGTGCTGCCCTCGCTCGGCCTTGTTGAGCAGGTCGAGCTCGCCCAGGTCGTAGTCGATGAAGAGCAGCGGCTGCCGCGCCTGGACGCCCGCGGGTGGCCGGGTCGATCGGAACGTCCACGACGTATCGGTGTCGGATGAGTACCGCCAGTACGGCGCGTCGCGGGAGACACTCAGCTCCGCGCGGTACGTGGACGGGTCACCGGACACGGGGAAGCTGCAGCAGAACTGCGTGCCCTGTGCAATCTGCTCGCCGTTCTGGAACAGCCGGAACTGCCCCTGGTCGGTCTGACCGTCGAAGAACCCGTAACGGAGCTGGTCGTCGTTGAACTCCGTTATCTGCCCGGAGAGCGTGTCCCCTTCGCGGATGAACGGGAAGCCCTCCTCGCCGCCCACGCCGAAGGTCTTGATCACCCCCGGGCGAAGCGGCTGCCGGTACCAGTTGGCGTTCTTGGTGCTGCGTTGCTGGTACGTGAACAGGGGCTCGGTCAGCTGGACGTCGAAGATGTACTGGAAGTTGAAGTCGGCCGTCATCGACAGCCACGCGAGGTGCTGCCAGCGCGTGGCGTCGGGGATGACCGAGATGAACTCGGTGCGCGAGAGCGGCGTGTTGAAGTTACGCACGCCTTCGAACGAGAAGCCCACGCGCGGCCTGAAGGCATGGTGCGCCTCACCGGCGAGCCAGTTGGCCACGTGGCCTGCGTACTTCGCGTTCACGCGAACCGTGTTCGTCTGATCCACGGTGTGGCGGTGGGGCCCGGTGATCCCACCCGGCTCGGGGAAGAGCGCGTCGTAGAGGTACGGGCTCACCGGGATCCCGCGCATCGAGAGGACGACTCGCCCGTCCTGGAGCAGGCCGGTCAGCAGCTGCCCCTGACTCCTGGACAACGTGAGCACCGGGATGTTCGACGGCTGCACCAGGCCCACGAGGAGTAGCCCCGGCACGTTGTTGTAGATGAGCGCCATCGCGGCGTCGTGCGCGTTCGCCTGTGCGATCTTCTCGGCGAACGTGACTTCCCCGCGCTGGATGAGCACGATCTTGCCGCGGACATCTCGCCCTTCGTAGTCCTGGGCTCGTCCGAGCCCGACGTAGACCAGCGGCAACCGGTTCCGGCCGTCGACCAGCGGTGAACCGGACGCGTACGCCGGCTCGAGCGGGATCTCTTCCGGCTGGGCGACAGAGAGCTCCAGCAGCGGAGCCCGCAATGACCACTTCGACCAGAACTCGTAGTAACCCACCGTCACCTGCTCCGTCGGCGCCAGGAACACGCGGTCGATCGGGAAGCTGGTGAGCAGGAGGCTCGCGAAGCTGCCCAGCTGCGCACCCTCGCGGTAGTTGCCGAGGACGATCTGCTGCGGTTCCGTCGGCCTGTTCGTGTCGGCGATCACCTCGGTCGCCGGCCTCGCGTCCGCCATGACGGTCGTGTCGCCTGTGACCTCGAACTGCGGGTCACCCGCGATCGCGACCTCCTCCGCGAACACCTGCGGCTCGTCGTAGGTGAAGATGAACCCCATCGCGCTGTACGTCCCAGGCGGGACGCGAAGCGTGACGGGACCGCTGAAGAGGTTCGCCCGTGCGTTGAACCTGGTCGTGTCATCGGCGTTGATGACGTCGATCCAGCTGATACCGCGGGCCGGCCTCCCGTCCCGGGTGATGCCGTCGACGGTCAGGTTGTACATCTCGGGCTCCTTGTAGAACCCGACCGGCGTGCGGACGACGATGCTGGAGTCCGTGTTCCTCGCCGTGATGTAACCGCCGTAGAGGCTGTTGGCTCCGACGCCCTCGTCGACCGTGACGTCGACGCTCGCGGTCCCGCCGGCGGGCACGGTGACCGAGGAGGCGCTCGGTGTCACCTGTCCCGGCACGACGGGCGTGCCGTCCCGGCCGGTGACCTCGACCGCGAGGTTCAGCGTCACCTCGGCGGCGGTGAGGTTGCTGTAGGTGATCGTCTTCGTCACCTGCTCCGGGGTGTCGTGCGGGAACGGGAAGAACCCGAAGTCCACCGGAGCCGGCGTCGCATAGACCTTCTGGGAGAACGCCCGCGCCACGTCGACGCGACCGCCGCCCTGCTGGTAGACGGTGTACGGGCCTGGCACCGACGTCGTGACGAGCGCCGACTTCAGCTGTGCCGGTGTGAAGCTCGGGAACTCCTGCTTGAGGATCGCTGCGGCGCCCGCGACATGCGGAGTCGCCATCGAGGTCCCCGAGATCATCGTGTAGAAGTCGTCGACGATCGGCCCGAGGGCCGTGCCGGCTGCCCGCGCCGCGATGATGTCCACGCCCGGCGCGGTGATGTCGGGCTTGACCGCGGAGTCGCCGAGTCGAGGCCCGCGGCCCGAGAAGCCCGCGAGGACGTTCGACTTGTCGACCGCGCCGACGGTCAGCGCGTCGGTCGCCGTGCCCGGCGTCGTCACTGTCGACTCACCCGAGCCGAAGTTGCCGGCCGCGATGGTGAACAGCACGCCGGCCGAGGCGGTGAGCTGATTCGCCGCCACCGACAGTGGATCGGTGCCGTCCGAGAAGCCGCCCTGGAGGCTCATCGAGATGACGTCGGCGCCGTTGGCGGCCGCCCACTCCATCCCGGCGATGATCCAGGAGAACTGCCCGTTTCCGAACTGGTCGAGCACTCGGCCGTTCATGAGTGATGCGCCCGGGGCAACGCCCTTCCGGAGCCCTCCGAGCGCGGCCCCGGTGCCGGCCACCGTCGAGGCGACGTGCGTGCCGTGACCATGCTCGTCGGCGGGCGTCGGCTGGGTCGTGAAGTTCGCCTCGGCGACGACCTTGTTACCGGAGAGGTCGGGGTGCGTCTTGTCGATCCCGGTGTCGAGCACCGCAACGTTGATGCCCGTGCCGTCGAACCCGGCCGCCCAGGCCTGCGGCGCACCGATCTGAGGCACGCTCTCGGCCAGCGTGGTCTTGACCTTCTGGTCGAGGTAGATGCGCTGGATGCCGGCGAACGGACCGCTGCGCCACAACCGGCTTGCGTTCCGCTGCCGGATGGCGGGTGCGTCGGCCTTGAGCTGGGTCCTGAGGGCCTGGCCGAATCTCCGCGCCAGGGCCTTCCGCTCGCGACCGGCGATCGCGTTGATCGTCTCCAGCTCCGTGGTCTTGGCGACCGCGGTGGGCAGCGAGCGCCGCATGCTGTCCGCCCGGAACCGAACGATCACCGGAGTCGTCGCGGACGCCTTGTCGGCGTAGCCCTGCTCGACGAGCTTCGAGAGGTTGAAGAGCTCCTTGTCGAGGTTCCGCCCCAGGTACGGCCCGAGCTCGACGGGGAACATGTAGACGTCCCCGTTCTGCTGGACGGCCTGGAAGCTCTTGAACGGCGTCGTGCGGCTTCTGCCCGCCGCATTGGCGACGGTCGCCGTTTGCTTTCCGTTGGACATGACGTTGAGGACCACGCGATCACCGGTGACGATCGTGATCACGTGACTGCGCTTCACCGTTACCTGCGGGCTCTGGTCCGCCCGCGATGCAGCGCCGGCCGCAGAAACCGTGCTGACGAGTACCAGGAGCGCGGCCAGGACCACGCTCGTCCGCAGCAGTCGACTACCTGGGGCCTGTACCCCACGTCTAGTCATGAATCCCCCTTGTGAGAGAACTGCTTGTCGCCCGCGCTAGGGGAGGGAAGCAGGCGCCGCGACGATTCGAGACGTGAGTTCCCCCCGACTCACCCATCCGGGGCGCCAGCGTATGGACCGGGCGTCCCGTTGCATAGAGGGAGGCACCCCCAATTAATTGCCTTCGCGCCAGGAAAAACCTAGGGAGCCGGCTCGTCCCCTGCCGGGCCCAGCCGGCCCGCAAGCTCCACCCGCGAGTGGACGCCGACCTTGCGCATCGCCGAGCTCAGGTGCCGCTCGACCGTCTTGCGCGAGAGGTAAAGGGCGGCGGCGATCTGCGGATTGCTCAGGCCGTCCGCCGCCAGCCGCGCAACCTGGGTCTCGCGCGGCGACAGCTCGCTCCCGTACCCCTTGCGCCCGCCGCGGTGCGGAACGATCACGCCCTGCTCTCGAAGCGTCCGCCGCGTCCGGGCGGCATCCCAGGTCGCGCCCAGCGACCGAAATGCGCTCAACGCCCCGATCAGCAGCTCCTGCCCGCGCGCGTCGAGCAGGCATCGACCGGCGCTCTCCCGCGCCCGCGCCGCCTCGTAGGGTCGCGGCAGCTCCAGCCACGCGCGCTCGGCGGCGAGGAACGCCTCCGCGGCACCCTGGCGGTCGCCGGCGGCTTCGGCCACGAGCGCACGGCAGACGCCGAGGGCTGCGGACGCCGCCGGCGCGTCCTTGCCCTCGAGGCCGGAGGCGAAGAGCTCCGTGAGCTCCTGCGCCTCGGCCTGCCGATCCGAGCGAAGCAGCGACTCGATTTCGGCCGGCGCGGCGTCCGTCGCCCAGGCCCAGATGTTCTTCTGCCGGACGACGTCCAGCGCCCGAGCCGCCTCCTCGACCCCGGCCTCGTTCCGACCCTCGGCCAGTCGGATCCTCGAGAGGCCGCCCGCGACCCACGCGAACACCGGGCCCTCGCCGCGGAAGTCGTGCGCGAGCGGCTCGAGCAGCCGAAGGGCGCCCGGGACGTCGCCGCGGGCGAGCACGAGCAGACCGAGAACGGTCTGGGCGTCCGTCCGGACCGCCGCCCAGTCCTGCCACGCGTCGACGTAGTACCGCGCACGCTCCTCCAGGCCGTCCCAGCGCCCCATGACCCAGTTCAGCTGAAGCTCGGTGATCTGCTGTGAGAACGCCTCGTGCGAGTGCCCGGTCCGACCGAGCAGGTCGAGGCCGCGGCGGATGAAGGTCTCGGCGCGCCGGTAGTGGCCGAGCTGTAAGAGCGCGTCGGCGAGATTGCCGTACCCGCGGACCGCCTGCCTCAGCTCGTCGGCGCCGCGCCCCGGCTCGGGAATCTCCTCGATCCCTTCCCACCCGCGCGGGTCGCCGACGTTGAGCAGGAGCGCGGCGCGGTCGGCCGTGACCGAGATCCTGACCGCTCGATCCTTCGACCGAGCAGCCGTGCTCACCGCTCGGTCGAGCCAGACGAGCTGGTCGTCGACGCGTCCCTCGGTTGCCCACGGCAGAGCGAGGAAGACCATCGCTTCCGCGGCGACGGCCGGCCGACGGCCGAGGTCCTCCAGGGCGCGGCTCGTCTCCGCGTGCGCCGCCGCGTTCTCGCCCTGCTGAATCAGCAGCCGCGCGAGCCAAAGGCGCACCTCTCCCCTGGCTCCACGGGCCAGCCGCGCGTCCTCGAGCACCTCGCGCAGGGTGGCGATCGCCTCGCCGTGGGCCAGGCTGTACCGGGCGTGCGTCGCGAGCTTGACGGCCAGCCGGGCTCTCGTTGCGGCGGGAAGTCCCGGAACGGCGACGGCCTCCTTGAGAAATCGGTATGCGGTCGCGTCGTCCTCCAGTGACTTCGCCCGATCGGCGGCCGCTTCGGCGAAGCGAATCCATTCCTTCGTCCTGCCGGCCTCCCGGTAGTGGTGGGCCAGCTGCGCCACCGGCTTGGCCGCGTGAGCCTCGAGCGCGCGGGCGGCTCTCAGGTGCAGTCGGCGCCGCATCGGCGAGGGAATCGATTCCTCGACGGCCTGACACGCGAGCGCGTGGCGAAAGTCGTAGCGTCCCTCGTCGACCTCGAGGAGCAGCGCCGACCCCAGGGCAGCCGAGAGCGCGGCGTCGGCTTGGGAGTCCGGGATGTCCGCCACCGCGAGCAGATCGCGCTCGGCGGCCGGAGCGGCGAGCACGGCAGCCGCCTGGACGACGCTTCGTGCCCTCGGTTCGAGGTTCGCCAGGCGCTCGAGGATCGACTCGCGAAGAGGCCTCGGAACTCCGATCTCGTCCAGCCGCTGACGCGCCCGAACTCCTCGCTGTTGGAACAGCTCCTCCCGTCCCTCGAACAGCCGCAGCACTTCCTCGACCGCGAACGGGAGCCCGCCGCTGCACTCGAACAGGTAGTCCGAGAACTCCGGTGAGAGCTCGTCCGTCTCCAGGATCGTCCCGGCGAGCTCCCGGACCTGCTCTCGATCGAGCGGGCGCAGTGTGAGGCTGACGGCAGCCGTCTCGGTCGGCGGGGTCGCCAGCTGTGGAACCGCCGAGGGCTCCGGCAGCTCCTCACGCCGGTACGTGCAGACGAGCGTCAGCCGGCCCGGCAGCTCGGCGGCGAGGAAGCTGAGCAGCTCCTCCGTTGCGTGATCGGCCCAGTGGAGATCCTCGAGAACGAGCACCGTGGGGCCGAGGGAGTCGAGGAGCTCACGCACAGCCCGGAACAAGCGGTGTCGCTCGGCCCGACGATCGCCGAGCGGGCCGGGAAGGGCCGGCAAGCGCGCCGCCAGCTCGGGGAGCAAGGGGCGGAGCGCGCCGGCGACGGGGTTGAGGCCGCCTCGAGTCGGCGTCGCCTCGCGGAGGGCCTCCACGACGGGGCCGAGCGGGAACGGCTCGGCGAGGCGATGGCAGTTGCCGCGCAGGAAGCGATACCGATGCCCGAGCTGGCCCAGCCCGGCGAGCTCCTGGACGAGTCGCGTCTTCCCGACTCCCGCTTCGCCCTCCACGAGCGCGACCGCGGGTGGATCGAGCACCGCCTGAAGAAGCGCGCCCAGCTCGTCCTCCCGCCCGACGAGGACAGGGGACGTCAGTCGTGCGAACGACGGCTTGGCGGGCGGAGACGGCAGATCCGCCCGCTGCGAGGCGAAACCCTGAGCGGCGGCCACGCTGGCCGACACCTTATGCGCTCGCGCGCGCACACGCGCGAGGCGGGCGGGCTAGGACGTGTACCGCAGGAAGCGAGTGGAGAGCGCGAGGAAGACCGTATCCCCGAGCACGAGAACGAACAACGCGAGGCCGCCGACCAGGAGCAACGTGTCCGGCGACGTTGCTTTGGCCGCCACGTTCGCTTGCGCGCTCCCCAGCGCCGTCGACTTTGACTTGGGCTTGGCCTTCACCGGGGCCACCCGATTCGGCTTCTTCGGGGGCCTCCTGACGACCGCCGTCTTCGGCGTCCGGGCAGCAGGACGCGCCGGCGCCGGCTGCGGCGTGGGCGGCGGCGGCTGCTGGACGAAGGACTGAACCGGGGGTGGCGGGGGCGAAGCCGGTGGCGAAGCCGCCGGGGGCGGCGGAGGAGGTGTGGGCGTGGGCGCCGGGGGCGGCGTGGGCTGGGTTGGAGGCGGCGGCTGCGGACGCGTCGAGCGCGGCTCCGGCTCCGGCTTCGGCCGGGTCGGCGGCGGCGGCGCCGGCTCCGGTGCCGGGCCTTGGGCGAGCGCCGGCGTGGAGAGGACGACACACGCGCAGCCCAAAACGGCCACTACCGATGCCTGCCGCAGCAACGATCGTCCAGCGCGCTTCACAGAGCCTCCCCCGCGGTCTCCAGTAGCCCCGGTCTTAGTGGATTCGCCACCTAAAGTCAATGCGGGCGCAGCCGGGTCGCCCAGCCCCAGACGACGAGGAAGGCCAGGTACGCGACGCCGAGCACGATCCCGAGCCGGCGGAGGAGCTCCTCGTTCTGATACTGCCTCGAAGCCGCTTGGATTGGCGCGTTTTCCGCGTTGCGGGCCTGATCCTGGCGCAGCACTGACCCACGGCCCCCTGCCTGTAAGGAAATCGTTTGGGTGATCTGGCAGCAGTTCCAATGGTCGATTGACGGGCCAATCTTTGATGATACTGCCGGGGTTCCATCGTGATACTGCCGTAGTACCGAAGCTTTCTCGGACGAAATGATCAGCGGCTCGACCGACATAGCGTTTCGATCGCCTGTGACGGCGATAAGACCGTCTGATTCCGCTCCCGGAGCGGAACTCACGCCGGAAACAAACGTCAACGACGCGGCCGCGGCGAGCAGCAGGGCGACTGCAGGTCGACCGGAACGGAGAGAAAGACGGAGCACTTCGATGACTCATATCTACCCAATCGATTTCTGATCAACCGTGAAATTTCGGTTGAAATTTGCGCAAGATCTCGATAGGGTCGGATAGGGGTTCAATTCGACGTCTTTCGAGGGGAAGGGGCGCCATGGCCGTTGCCGCTGCAGCTAGGACCGCACCTGTCGAGCTGGGACTCGTCACGAGGCGCAGGCGTGCGCCGCGGACGACTACGGCTCGCCGCGCAGCTGTCCGCCGACTGCTTGGCGACTACCACCGGAACGGCGATCTCACGGCCCGTGAGCGCCTCATCCGCCAGTACATGCCGCTCGTCCGCCGGCTGGCTCGGAGGCACGTCGGCCGCGGCGAGCCGTTCGAGGATCTCGTCCAGGTGGGGACGATCGGGCTGATCAACGCGATCGACCGGTTCCAGCTCGAGCGCGGCGTCGATCTCGCCACCTTCGCGATCCCGACGATCGACGGCGAGATCAAGCGCCACCTCCGCGACCGCGCGTGGCCGATCCGGATCCCGCGCCGCCTCCAGGAGCTCGACCCGACGCTTCGGGCGCGGGTCGCAGAGCTCGTCGACGGGCAGAACGGAGAGTTCGACCGCGAGGTCGCCTTTGAGCGCGGCTACGAGCTCGGGGAGGATCGGATCGCCCTGGCCGGCGGCTTCAAGGTGCTCGACGAGCGTGAGCGCCTCCTCCTACGCCTCGCCTACTTCGAGGGTCTGAGCCAGGTCCAGATCGCCCGTCGCGTCGGCATCTCGCAGATCCATGTCTCCCGGCTCACCCGTCGGGCGCTGGAGAAGCTGCGCGCCGAGATCGGTCAGGAATGACCAACATTCGCGTCGCTTTCCGAAGATAGGCCTACAATCGATGAGTAGTGAGTCGTTGGTTCCTCTCGAGGTAGGCGAGCGGGTCTTGAGCAGCGTCGAAAAATCAGCGGAGAGCTCGGCGGTCGAGCACGGCTCGGCCGAGCGCTACACGGAGCTCCCGTACCACCTGCTGCTCGTCCGCGACGGCGAGGAGAAGGGACGCCCGTGGGTGGCGTCGATCGAGGAGCTTCCGGGTTGCACGAGCCGCGGCAAGACCGCCGAGGAGGCGCTGAGCGGCGTCGAGGCGGCCAAGGAAACGTGGATTGCGGCCGCGCTGGCCGAGGGCCGTGACGTCCCGGAGCCCAAGTCGGCCACGAGCCACAGCGGGCGGCTCCTGCTCCGTATGCCGAGGACGCTCCATGCCGACCTCACCCGTGCCTCCGAGCGGGAAGGCGTCAGCCTGAACCAGTTCATCACCGATGTCCTGGCCGGGGCCCTCGTCTGGCGCAGCGGCGGCGACCAGCCTCCGTCGCCCGTTCACGGGACGCCGCTGAAACAGGCGCCCGGCGCCGAGGGGCTGGCTCCCGAGCATCTCGGAGGTCGCCGTCGCTGGCCGAGCTCGTTCGTGACGGCGGCGCTAGCAGCGAACTTCATCATCGTCGGCATCGCCGGCATCGTCGCGATCGGCGTCCTGATCGCCGCGCTCCGCTAGACGCCGTGCTCGAGGTGAGTGCGGCACCTGGCAGCCTCACGTACCGGGCGGGCTCGCCGGGAATCGAGCTCGTCGATTCCCTCGAGCCGCTTCGGGGCGACTGGACGCGGCTGGCCGCTGCGGACGGCAACGTCTTCGCCACCTGGGAGTGGAACGAGCTCTGGTGGCGGCACTACGGCGGCGGACGGAAACTCCGGCTCGCGGTCTCGCGACAGGACGACGGCGAGATCGACGCAGTCGTCCCGTTGTTCGTCTGGTCGTCGCGGCCGCTTCGGATCCTGCGGCTGATCGGCCACGGTCACGGAGACCATCTCGGCCCCATCTGCCGCGAGGAGGACTCCGAGACCGCAGAACGGTCGCTGAAGCTTGCCCTCGCCGCGGAGCCGTACGACGTCTTCGTCGGGGATTGGGTCGTGGGCGATCTCGACTGGGCCGAGGTTCTCGGCGGCCGCGTCGTCCGCACGACGGGCTACCCGATCCTGCGCTGCCCGAACGGCTCGTGGGCCGAGCTCCTGGCCGCGCAGAGCCAGCGCTTCCGCAAGAGCCTGCGCCAGCGCCGGAACCGCCTCGAACGCGACCACGAGGTGAGCTACCGCTACACCGACGCGGCAACGCTCGAACGCGACCTCGACGCAGCCTTCCACCTCCATCGTGTCCGCTTCGGCGAGCACGCGTGCAACTTCTGCGGCGAGCACGAGGCGTTCCAGCGCGAGTTCGCCGCGCTCGCCCTCGAGCGCGGGTGGCTCCGCCTCCTGCTACTGGAGGTCGACGGAGAGCCCGTCGGGTGCAAGTACGGCTTCTTCTTCCAGAACGCGTACTTCGCGTACCAGAGCGGCCGCGACCCCGCCTGGGAACGGGAGTCCGTCGGCTTCCTGCTCGAGGTCGAGAGCATTCGCAGGGTGCTGGAACAGGGCGCGGACTACCGCTTCCTCGGAGGCGAGGAGGTCCACAAGTACCGCTATCCCACCGAGGACCCACGCCTCGAGACGATTGCCGCGCCCGCGTCGCGTCGAGGACGCCTCGCCGCCGCCGCCCTGGACGCCGTTTGGCGGCTCCCTGGAAGCAAGGCCGTCCTGCGGCGTATCGCCTCGGCCAGGGCCTAGTCCGGCCTGTAGGCGGACCAGCCGGGTATCGACGGGTCGGAGGGCGCACTGGTCCAGCCTTGAGAACTCGTTCCACTTCTGGCACAAAGTGCCCTTGACACGAACGGGTGTCCGACACCGATCGCCGGCCGGAACCGATCGACCAGTTGGAACTCCGCTTGGCGAAAGCGATTGTCGGCTCGTGAGCGTTCTCGGCGCGCCTAGTCCATCCTGAAGAATTCGTCGCACTTTTGACACAAGCGCCCCTTGACACCGAGCGGTGTCGGACACCGGGCGCGCCGGCACACGGCTTCTCGGGCGCTCGGCGGCTCTCCCGAGCGAGCGCCTAGCTCGAGCGAACCAGCCGGAGCGGCGCGACGAGCGCCCGGAACACGACCAGGTCGCCGCGCCGAGGTAGGAGAAGCGAACGCCACGCGAACGGGTGGCGGTGACGGAAGGCGACGAGCGCCGTAATGCCGCCGGCGAGAAATGCCGCGCTCGCGGCGGCGGCCGCCCCGGAGGCGCCGAACCGCGGAATCAGGACGAGGTCGAGCCCGACGCCGACGCCGAGCGAGACGGTTGGGCCGAGCGAGGAGAGCCCCGGCGACGAGCCCCCAACGAGGGCGTACGAGAAGACGGCCATCGCCGCGAAGCCGAACGCGCCGGGAAGTAGCCAGAGGAAGGGCGTCACCGAAGCCTCGAACGGCGCGCCGAAGAGGCGTGGGAGGAGGAGCGGGCCGAGCAGCGCCGCGGCGAGCGCGCCGACAGCGGTGACGACGGCTGTCGACCGAAAGGCGCGAAGCGCATGCTCGGTCCGGACGTTGGTTTCGACGCGCGCGGCGGTCGGCAAGAGCGCTGTCGCCGTGGCCGCCGGCAGGTACAGCAGGACCTCGGAGGCGTTCACGGCGACGGCGTACACGCCGAGGGCGGCCTCCGTCGCCAGGAAGCCCATGATGATCTGGTCGGTGCGGAAGTTGAGGAACCGCGCGAGGCTGCCGACCCAGGCCTTGCTGCCGAATCGCAACGCTTCAACGAGGAGGCGGGGATCGAGACGGCTGAGCCTGAGCCCGCGCGCCGACTGAGCCAGATAGGCGAGGGCCCGCACGCCCTCGGCCGCCGCCCAGGCGATTGCCGCGCGAAGGACGGTCAGGCCGACTGTGCTCCAGATGGCGAGCAGGAACGCCGGATAGACCCAGGAGGCACTCGCCGTGATCAGCGCCACCGACCGAAGGCGATTCGATCCGAGCAGGAAGGCGTAACCGGCTTCGGTCAGGGCGTAGAGGAGCGTCGCGCAGGCGAGGACGGCGAGCTCCGGCCCGCCCAGCCCCGCCGGCCTGTCGTCGCCGAGTGCCACCAGCACACCGCACGCGACCGCCCCCGCGAGCAGGCCGCTCACGAACATGAAGGCGGCGGCGTTCGTGAGCAGTGCGCCACGAGCCTCGGGCCGCCGGGCGACGAAGACCGTGGTCGCCTCCCCCACGCCGAGGCTCGCCAGTCGCGCCCCCACCAACGCGGTCACGGTGATGAAGGCGATCGTCCCTCGTCCGGTCGGGCCGAGCGCCCGCGCCAGAATCAGGACGGCGGCGAAGAACCCCACGTTCCCGGCGACCTTCGACCAGAAGAGCAGGGCAGAGCCCCGAGCGACCTGGTCGGAGGTCAACAGGTCCTCGCGCTCTCGTTCCCGGTAATCCGGTTTCCCCGTGAGACCGCTTCGCGGCCGTCGTCCCACCGGGCGCTCTCGAGCCCGACGAACGAGCCGGGGCGCATCCTGCACCCACGGTTCCCCTGGATGACGTTGTTCGACGAGCCCTGGAGGATGATCGCGGGGTTGGGGCCGCCGACGAAGGTGTTGCCGACGATCCGGTTGTTGTCGCCTCCGACGTCGACGAAGATGCCCGTCTCCGACCCGACGATGCGGTTCTGCGCGAATGTGTTCCGCCTCGAGCCGGCACCTTCGTGCCACCACTCCACCTGGATGCCCTTCAGCGCATCGACGATCAGGTTTCGTGCGATCAGCGACCGGTGCGTCGAGTGCTCCAGGTAGACGCCGGTCCGCGTGTCGCGGATCTCGTTGTCGACGATCGTCGTGCGGGTCGACGAGCCGACGGTCTGGATGCCGTCCCATCTGGCGCGGCTGACCTTGTTCCCGATGACTGCGGCCTCGACGCCGCCGGTCCAGATCCCGCCCTCGTTGGTACCGCACCCGGGCGTCCGGTCTTTCGCCTCCGTCCAGCAGCCGTCGCGCGACGGGTCACGGATGTCACTGACGACGTTGTCGAGGACGACTCCGTGGAGGTCGGCGGCCGGCCGGTTGTAATCCTGTTGCTGAAGGAGGATGCCGAACGAGGTGAAGCCGCGCACGCGAGTGCGGATCACGCTCGTGTCGCGTGTGTCATCCCCGCCGAGCGCAACGACTCCCGCCTCGGCGGCTCCACCACTCTCGATCTGCGAGTCCTGCACCGAGATGTTCGAGTGAGCGCCCCAGGTGTTGACGGCGTGGTGGCGGACGCGGATCATCCGCAGGCGCTGGAGCCGGACGTCGCTGGAGCCGTCGAAGACGGCGACCCCGATGCCGCGCTCTTCGTCGCGCCGGGTATCGCCGCCGCCGTCGAGGGTGAGGTCGCTGATCCGGATGTTCTTGCCCTTGGCGACGACGAGTGCCCAGTACCGCTTTCCCGGTACGGGCGCGAGCACTGTCCTCGGCCCCGATCCGACCAGGCGCGCACCGTCGCCGAGCTCGAGCTCGTCCACCTGGTATCGCCCGGGAGCGAGCCGCACGGTGACGCCGCCGTCCTCGAGCGCCTCCCGGGCGCGTGCGAAGGAGGCGCCCGGGGCCGCGTCGACGATGTCGGACTCCCCGGGCTCGATGGTGACCGTGGTCGGCTTCGTCGTCCGGCGCCGCGCGAGGTTGTCGACCGCCTGCACGTGGACGCGGTGGTCGCCGGACGGGAGCAGGGCGGGATCCACGTCAAGCCGGTACGGCTTCGTCGTGTCGGAGCCGAGGGGGCGGCCGTCGAGGAAGAACGTGACGGCGACGACCCGGCTGCCGGAGGCTGCGCGCGCCTGGGCCGTGAGCTCGGCCGCGCGGGTCAGGCGCTCCGGGCCGCGGAACTCGACGGTTGGCCCCTTCCCGACCCGGGGCTGGGCGGGGGGCGGAGGCGGCGAAGTCGACTCCGACGAGCCGCTGCAACCGGCGGCTGCGGCGAGTAGGCCAACTGCAAGGCAAACCAGGGTTCGTTTTCGACGCATGACGTTATCTTCAGAAAGATGGCAGATCGCGTTAACGGCCTGCCCGGCTACGCCGCGCCGACGTTGCCACCGGACCAGCCGGTCGAGACCGGCCGGTACCTCGACACGCTCCGGCGCAGCAAGCTGCTGATCGCGCTCATCGTCCTGCCGCTCACCGCCGCAGTGCTGATCGGGTCTCTGCTGCTCCCGAAGACCTATCGGGCGACCGCGAAGATCGTCGTCGGCGAGCAATCCGACCCGCTCCAGAGCGGCGACGCCGCCTCGATCGAGCGCCGGCTCGCTACCTGGGACGTCCTGGTCACCACCCGGGCGACGCTTCGCCGCGCGGCGAGGCGGGTTCCGGGGGAGACCGCGACGACGCTCAGCAAGAAGGTCAGCTCGTCGGTCGACCCGACCGCCAACATCATCAACGTCTCCGCGAAGGACGACGTCCCTCGGCGCGCGTCGCGGATCGCGAACGCGGTCGTCAACACGTTCGTGACGAGGGAGCACGGTCTCCGGCGCGCGCGGCTGCTCGAGGCCCGCCAGACGCTGACCGCAGCGCTCGCGGACCTCGAAGGACGACGAGGGGAGCAGGCCGCCACCGAGCGCGCCGACCTCCGCGACCAGCTGAGGCAGCTTGAGATCACCGCCGCCGGCTCCCGCTCGGAGCTGGCCGTAGCGGAGCTGGCACAGGCGCCGACGAGGCCATATTCCCCCCGGCCTCTCCGCAACGCAGCGTTCGGCTTCTTCGCCGCGCTGTTCATCGCCACGCTGGTCGTGCTCGCCCGAGCGCAGCTGAAGCCGCGGATCAGCGGCTCGCGCGAGCTGAGCCGGTTGCTCGAGCTGCCGACGCTCACCGAGATTCCCCATGTCCGCCGCGGGTTCGCCCACGAGCCGCGCACGCTGAGCTCCGTCGAGTACGAGGCGTACCAAACCCTGCAGGCGTCCGTACGCCGCCAGCTTCCGCCGACCAGTCAGCGGACCGTTCTCGTGACGAGCGCCCTCCACGGCGAGGGCAAGACCGAGGTCACGGCCGCGCTCGGGCTGGTCCTCTCGCAGGCGAACCTCCGGACCTGGCTGGTCTCCGCGGACATGCGCCGGCCGAAGCTGCACGAGCTCTTCGACGTCGAGCAGACGCCGGGGCTCTCCGAGGTCCTCGTCGGAGCACAGAACGGCGGGTCCGAGGAGATCTTCCAGCTCAGCGCGGCGCGGACCGGCGCCGGGCGCCTCCACGTCCTCGCGAGCGGGCGCACGCCGCCCGACCCCGCCCAGCTGCTCGCGAGCGATGCGCTCGACGGGTTCTTCGAGGAGGTCCAGCAATCCGAGTACGACTACGTCCTCCTCGACGGACCGCCGCTGCTCGGGCTCGTCGACAGCCAGGTGCTCGCCCAGCGGGTCGACGGCGTGCTCCTCGTCTGCCGGCCGGAGCGGCTCACTCCTGAGGTCACGCTCGCCACCCGCGAGCTGCTCGACCGGCTGGACGTCCAGCCGCTCGGGCTCGTGATCGTGGGTGCGCGGGGCCTGAGCCACTCCTACCTGCCCGGATAGCCCGTGCGCAGGGCGGTTCCTGCCCAGATCAGCGCCGCCACGAGCCAAAGGTGACGCCAGTGGAGCGTGTCGACAAAGGCGCTGTTCGCGACGATCCCGATCCAGGACGCGAGAAGCGCGGCGGAGCCGATCCCGTACGTGTCCCGCCCGAGCGCGGCGTTCCGGAGGGCAAATCCGAGAGTCAAGACCACGAGGCCGAGGATCAGGAGCACGCCCAAGACCCCCTGCTCGGCGAGCGATCGGACGTAGGTGCTGTGCGCGGAAATCTCGGAGGCAGCCTCGAACTGTCCCGGCCCGATGCCGATCGGGTTCTCGGCGGCGATCTCGACTCCGGTGGCCTGGGCGCCGAAGCGCTGGGCGTCGTAGTCCTGAAGGGTCGCCCGCTGCTCGAGGAAAGTAAGCGAGGAGGTCGCAGCCAGGGTGCCGAGCAGGGTGGCGGCGGCGACGAGCGTGACGGCCAGCAGCGTGAACGCCTTGCGTCCTCCTCCCCGGCGGAGCGACAGAACGGCGAGCAGGACGACTACGCCGACGGCGAGGTTGAGCCAGGCGGCGCGCGAGAAGGAAAACACGACCCCAACGGTCAGAATCGAGAGGAGAACGAGCTTCGTCGGCAGCCGCCAGCGCAGGAGGCGCGGCACGACGGTTTCCTCCATCAGGATCAGGGCGGCGGGGACGAGGAACGGACCGAAGACGTTCGGGTCCTTGAACAGCCCCTGAGCGCGGGGGCCGGTCACGAACACCGCCGCGCCCGGGAAGTGGACGAAGAGGGCGGCACAGGCGACGGCCGCCGAGAGCACGGCGCCGGTGAGGTACGCGAGGAGGACGAGCCGAGCGCGCCGAACCGAGCACACGTAGCTCGTGAGCCAGAGCGCAAGGATGCCGAGGTAAAGGGTGATCGCGAAGAACTCCGCGGCGCGGCCCGGATCGACGGCCCCGATCGCAGACAGCAGGTTCAGCGCCAGGAACGCCCCGACGAGGGTGGTGACGCTGACCGGGACCCGCTCGAGATCGAAGGTGCCGATCGCGAAGGCGACGGCGATCACGACGGCGAAGATGAGATCGGACGGCGCGGGCTCGACGCGGACGACGGCCAGCAGGAGCACCCCGAGCGCGACGGCGGCGTCGAAGCGCGTAAGCGCCAGCGCCAGCGACGTCAGCAGACCGAGGCCGAAGCCGAGCACGATCGGCAACGGCAGGGGGTTGCGCCCGAGCACGACGCCCATGCCGGTGAACAGGAGGAGGAGCGCAACGCCCGCGAAGACCAGGACCGCGCTCCCCGCGGCCGCATCGACGCGTCTCCGAATGGTCAGGGCGTGAGCGGTTTCCACCAGTCGGCCTCAGACCCCCTGCCGCGCCGACCGCGCCTTCTGCTGCTGATCACGCTCGCCGAGGTCGGCGGTGCTCAGTCGTACGTCGCCGCCCTGCTTCCGGCGCTGACCCGTGATTTCGACGTCGCCGTTGCCGCCCACGGCCCCGGCCCGCTGCAGGAAGCCGCGGCCGCAAACGGCGCTCGCTTCATCCCCCTCGAACACGTTCGGCGCTCCGTCAATCCCCTGCGCGATCTCGCCGGCCTCGCCGAGCTCGTCCGCCTGTTCCGCCGCGAGCGGCCGGACATCGTCCACGCCAACAGCTCGAAGGCCGGCATCCTCGGCCGCCTGGCCGCGGCCTTCGCGCGAGTCCCGATCCGCATCTTCACCGTGCACGGCTGGGCGTTCGCGGCGCATTCCGGTCTGGCCTCGAGTCTCTACCGCTGGGCCGACCGCCTGATCAGCCCACTGACCTCGATGACGATCTGCGTCTCGGAGTACTCGCGCACGCAGGGGCTCGAGGCGCGCACGTGCGCCGCGGACCGGACGGTGGTGATCCCGAATGCGGTCGACCTCCAGCCACCGTCGGCCGGGGAGCGCAACCGCAAACCGCCGGTGCTGATCGCGGTCGGCCGGCTGAAGGCGCCGAAGGACTTCCTGACGCTCGTTCGAGGTCTCGCGCTGCTCCGGCCTGGATCCGCCAAGACGCTGATCGTCGGCGACGGCCCCGACCGTGCCGACGTGGAAGCCGAGATCAGACGGCTCGGGATCGGGAACGAGGTCGAGCTGCTCGGCGAGCGGCGTGATGTGCCCGAGCTGTTGGCCGATGCCGACGTCTTCGTTCTCTCGAGCTCCTCCGAGGGCATGCCGGTCTCCGTGCTGGAGGCGATGGCCGTCGGTCTGCCGGTCGTCGGCTCCCGGGTCGGCGGCGTGCCGGAGCTGGTCGTGGACGGTGAGAACGGCCTGCTCGTCCGGCCCGGCGACCCGAGCGAGCTCGCCCGAGCGCTCGACCGCCTTCTCTTCGACGCGGAGCTCCGTCGGCGGCTCGGCGAGGCAGGGCGCGAGCGGGCGCAGGGGCGCTTCACCCTCGATTCGTTCCGGCGTGCCCACGTCGAGCTCTACTCCCGCGAGCTCGCAATGCGCAAGCTGCCCGCGCCGGCGCCGTAGCGCCGGCGGCGATAGACCGATCGCAGCGGCAGTGGCGTGTCGTGGCCGCCGCCGAGCTTCGCCCGGAAGTCGAGCAGCGTGTCGCGCGCGTCGATCTGGTGACGCTTGAGCGCGAGGCGATCGGTGCCGCGGGAGTTTGGGCCGGGCTCGCACGAGACCGCGACGCGGAACCCGGCTGCGGCGACGAGCTCGCGTTCACGGGCACCGAAGAGCCCGGAAGGGTAGGCAAACGCTTGGACGGGGCGGCCGAGATGTGCCTCGAGCGCGATCTTCGAGCCCATGATCTCCTCCTTCGCCGCTGCATCACGGAGGGTGAGGAGGTTCGGATGCGTGAGCGTGTGCGCCTCGAAGCCGAGGGTGCCCTCACGGTCGAGCTCGACGATCTCGTCCCAGCCCAGCACCGGCGGCTGGCGCTGGTACCAGCTGAAGCTCGCCCAGCCGTCGACGACGGCGGGCGAGACGAAGACACTGGCGCGAAAGCCCCGCTCGGCGAGCAGCGGCAGCGCCTGCTCGGCGACGTCCAGAAAGCCGTCGTCGAAGCTGAGCCCGATCGTCTTCGTGAACAGCTCGCCTCGGTCGAGCAGCTCAGCGGCTTCCACGACGTCGACGACGCGATAGGACTGCGACGCGAGGTAGTCCATCTGCTGCCGGAAGCTGGACGGCTTCACCGCCAGCTCGTCGCGATCGTCGGAGATGCGGTGGTAGAAGAGCATCCGTAGCCCGACGCCGTCAGGCCGCCCGCCGGTGCGGCGCAGCCAGGCCCGCGAGCGCGCCCGGGTTGCCCTCGCCTTGAGCACGTAGAACCCCGGAGGCGGGCTCATGCGCGTCGGTCGAGGAGGCGCCGGGCCGGCGCCAGCCCCTCGAAGTAGAAGCGGCGCACCGCCTGTGAACGTTTCAAGCGCTTGCGGACGCGGATTCCTCCGACCCGCCCGGCAACAGCCGTCTTCCCTTTCAGGCTGCCGGCGAGCCCGAAGCCGAGGTACAGCGGCTCCAGATGGTCTGCAAGCTCGAGCTTGTACCGCTCCGCGCCGCCGAGGAACTCGACGCGGGTGACACCCTCCGCGGCGGCCGCCTCGATCGCGTCCAACGTGTTGACGAGGCCGGGCGAGAACCGTCCGAAGGCGGGGTCGAAGGCAATCCGATGGACGTACATCCGGCCCTCGAGCGCAAGGTAGTAGTGGAACGCAACCGCCTTGCCGTCGATCCTCAGGGTGACGATCCGCGGAATGTCGAGCGGCGCGAGCACCTGGACGACCGCGTGATGGAACTTCCTGCCCACCGGCGATGCGAACCCCGAGCCGTCGGGTCGACCGTGCCAGCGGAGCGCATGGAGCGTGAACGCGTCCTCGAGCGCCCGCTCCAGGTCATCCGCCGTCCGGGCGACCTCGACCTCGAGACGGCCGAGCTCCGCGAGCTGCCTGCGGCGGCGGCGATGGTGGCTGCGCCGCTTCGAGGGGACCTTCGAGCGATAGACCTCATCCCAGCCGCGGCTGAGATCGAGCACCGGCGCTTCGGACCGCTCGATCAGCGTCAGGCGCTTGGGCCCGAGCGCGGAGACGAGCTCGCTCCCGGCGGGGAGGCCTGAGAACTCCGCGAAGTCCTGACCCGCAGCGGCCGTCCGTTCCGCGAGCGCCGACGCGACCTCAGGCCCTTCGCCTTCGGCGACGAGCAGGTCGGCAAGCGCCGTGTCGCCGCCGAGAAACTCGAGCACGTGCAGCCCGTGGCGGCTCCGTAGACAGAGCGGGAGCGCGCCGACGAGCCGGCCGTCGCGGTAGGCGACGTGAACGGCCAGCTCCGCGCCGTCCCCGTAGTGGCGCCACTTCTCGACGAGCCAGGCGTGGAGGAGGAACGGGCTCGGGCGGGGCTTCGAACGCACGAGGTCGTCCCACTCGTCGGCCAGGCCGAGGAAGGAGCTTTCGCTCGAGATCGTGTCGAGGGTCAGCTCCGCAGGAGCGGTCGTTGCGCCCACATCTACAGGGTTCCCCCCGCCGCGGTCGGCGAGTCCAAGCCGCGTAGGAACGCAGCCGCCTCGCTGTCCCGCCGGAGAACGATGACCCGCCGCCCCCTTCGCTCGCGCGCCAGCTCGACGAGCAGCTCGGGCCGAACCGTCGTCCGGTAGTACCACTGGTTGCGGGCAAACTTCCCGACCGATCGATGGAGGGCTCCCGGCTGCCCGACGGGCGTGCCCACGCTGGCGTGTCGATTCAGCCGGCGTTTACCGACGCGCCAGAGGCTCCGAAAAAGCGAGGTGTCGACGAAGACCACCGTGTCGGCCGTGGAGACCCACTCAGGGAGCATGTCGTCGGGCTGGGCCTCGACGATCCACGAGTCGGCGGCCAGCTCGCGGCGCTGCATCGCCTCGTGCTCGTCGCGGGGCGTCGGAACCCAGCCCGGCTTCCAATAGAGCGCGTCGAGGTGAAGGACGCGAATTCCGAGGAGTCCGCCGAGCTCGTTGGCAAGGTGCGATTTGCCTGCTCCAATCGGGCCGACGACGGCGATTTTCTTCATCCGTCAAGCGTATTGGGCTTACCGGGGGCCGCCCGGGGAAGCTTTATAGACGTGGCGTCCAGCTTGGACGAACGGATTGAGCCCCGTAGGTTGACCGCGACAGGGCGTGCAGCCGCACGCCCCGCGGATGTCGGATGGGTGACTGAGGCCGGCCGCGCGGTGCTCATCTTCATGCCGTGCTACACGGTCATGGGGCCACGGTTCCCGACGGGGCTGGGGATTGCCGCCGCATCGCTCCTCACAGCCGTTTGGTTGATCTCGATGCGAAGTGCCTTCTCTGCGGTGCATTTCACGCTCGGCGCACCGATCCGCTGCGCCGTCGGGAGTGCGACGGGCTTCGTCGGCGCATCCGCGGTCGCATTGTGGGTTCCCGGCCTGGGGATGTCCGGGTGGACGATCCTGGCGTTGGCGGTGTCGGTGTTCACCCTGACGACGATCTGGGAGATCGTCGCCCAACGGGTGGTCGCGAAGCGCCGCGTGCTCGTGGTCGGCACCTCGAGCGCGGCCGCCGACATTGCAGATGCCGTCGAGTTCGAGGGGCGCACTCCCTTCGCTGTGATCGGGGTCGTCGATGACGAGTCCGACGACGACGGCCGCCTCGGCTCGGTCGCCGAGCTCTCCCAAGTCATCGACGAGCAACGCCCAGATCTGATCGTCTTGACCGACTCGGAGAGCTCCGCGAAGGCACTGGACCGGCTGCTGGCCGCCCCGACGGACGGCCTCAAGGTCGTCGGGCTCGCCCACTTCTTCGACCACGCGTTCGGGCGGATCCCGCTCGACGACCTCACGCCGACCTGGTTCATGAGCATCTTCCACGTCTGGAAGCGGCCGTACACCCGGTTCGCGAAGCGAACGTTCGACATCGTCGTCGCCTCGCTCGGGCTGCTGCTGAGCGCGCCCCTCTGGCCGTTGATCGCGGTTCTCGTCTGGCTGACCCCCGGCCCGGTCATCTACCGTCAGACCCGCGTCGGCGAAGGCGGAAAGCACTTCACCATGTTCAAGTTCCGGACGATGTGCGTCGACGCCGAGCAAGGTCAGGCGGCGTACGCCCGGGTGGGCGACGCACGAGTGACCCGTCTCGGGCGGGCGCTTCGTATGACTCATCTCGACGAGCTGCCGCAGTTCTGGAACGTCCTCAAGGGCGAGATGTCGATCGTCGGCCCTCGGCCGGAGCGACCGGAGTTCATCCCGATGATCGAGGAAGCGGTCCCGTTCTTCTCGAGGCGCCTGCTGATCAAGCCGGGTGTCACCGGCTGGGCGCAGTTGCGGAGCGACTATTCGTCGGACGCCGAGGGTGCGGCGGACAAGCTCTCGTACGACCTCTGGTACCTGCGCCACCGCAACCTGGTGGTCGACCTCGCAATCTGCGTCAAGACGTTCTCCGCCGTCCTCCTGCGCCCCGGGCGCTGACCCCGGTGAGCACTACACTGATCGCCGTGGGCGAGACTCCGAGGCACGGCAGATCCCTGCTCGATGCGGACGGGAAGCCCACGAACGACCCTCGCCGTGCGGTGAGCGGCGAGTACGTCGAGAACGACCCGCAGACCAAGCGGGCGCGCCGTACCTGGTTCCGGCTCGAGCAGGTCGAGATCAAATGGCTGCCGATCAGCGAGCCGGCTTTCCTGCTCTGGGTGCTCGCTCTCCTGCTGATCGTCTGGCTCGCGATCGCCGTGGCGCTCGGCGTCGTCTAGGCCGAGAGCCGTGACGGGCGCCGCCGCCACTGCGCTCGCCCCTCAGGAGCATCACGTTCGCGTCGAGACCGTCTCGTCGCTGGACGAGTTCGAGCGGCTCGGCCGCACCTGGGACGAGCTCGTCCTCGCGATGCCGCGTCCGAGCCCGTTCCTCCTTCACGACTGGCTCCGCGAATGGTGGCGCCACTTCGGCGATGACGGTGAGCTCGCCGTCCACGTTGCGTATCGGGGCGACCGCCTGATCGGTGCGTTACCGCTTTCCATCCGTCGCCGACGCGGCCTTCGCATCAGCGAGTTCGTCGGCGGGACGTGGGCGGCGCTCGCCGACCTGCTCGTCGCGCCCGGCGAGGAGCCGTCCGCGCTCGAAGCGCTCGTCGAGCGCGCCGCGTCGTCGGGATACGACTTCGCGAGTCTCTTCGGGCTGCCGGGCTCGAGCCGGCTCGTCGAGGCCCTGCCCTCGAATGCGCTTCGACTGGTCGAGCGTCTGGAGGCGCCGGTGCTCGATCTCAGCCCTGGCTGGAATGCGGTCTACGCCGCCAAGTTGTCTTCCAACGCACGGAGTCACCGCCGTCGGCGGCGGCGCCAGCTCGAAGCGCTCGGGACCATCGAGACGTCGGTGGCGCGCACCCCCGAGGAGCTCGAGCCGGCACTCGAGGATGCCTTCCGCGTCTATGCCGTGCGCTGGCAAGGCCGCCGAGACGTCTCGGGCTTCGTCAGTCCGACCGGCAGGGCCTTCCACCGAGCCGCGTTGCTTCGCCTTGCCGAGCAGGACGTCCCGCGCCTCGTGACGATCCGGCTCGACGGCCAGGCGATTGCGTTCGCCCTTTCGTTGCAGCTGACCTGGCGGGGCTACGGACTGACGACGGCGTTCGACCCTGCCTTTTCGCGCGTCAGCCCGGGCTGGGAGGCGATCCTGCTTCGCCTCGAGACAGCAGCCGAGGAAGGAGTCACCCGGTTCGAATTCCTCGGCGCCGCGATGCCGCACAAGGAGAAGCTCACCGACCGGTTCGAGCCCATCTACCAGGGCATCGGCATGGCCCGGACCCCGCAGGGCCGCGCGGCGGCGGAGGCGCTCGTCGCCGGGATCCGGCTGCGCCGCACGATCAAGCGCTCGGAGCGCGCGCGAAGGCTCTACTACCGCGTCCGACGGCTGAGGACTAGGGCCGGTAGTGGGCCTTGATTCTGGGCGCCGCCCATCGCCGCAGCCTGCGCGTCGCGGCGGCGTTGCGGGTCGCCCGGTGGAGCCGGTAGTAGACGGGCGGCGGGATCCGGGGCAGTAGCGGCGAGCGGCGCGCTCTGAGCAGGGCGAAGAAGCGCTCCGGCTCCAGGCCGGCGTAGCGCGGAACGTTCTCGAACCACTGCGCGCTGAAGCGGGCGTCGCTCTGAGCCGGCGCGACCGCACGGCGGCGGCCGCTTGCGTAGCGCTCGAGTGCGGCCGCGAGCGGCGTGTCTTCGCGCAGCTCGGCGGCGAGCCCGAGCGCATCCTCAAGGGCGAGCTTCGTGCCCGAGCCGATCGTGAAGTGGGTCGTGTGGGCGGCGTCCCCCATCAGCACGAGATTCTCGTGGTGCCAGGTCTCGTTGCTTAGCGTCCGGAAGTTGAGCCACGACGCGCCGTCGTTCGCATGCGACGTGCCTCTCAGCCCGTGACCTTCGAGCCACGGCTCGAATAGATGCTCGAGGACGGCGATCGTGCCCTCCTCCCCGAAGCGGTCGAACCCGAGCCCCGCCCAGGTCTCGGGGGAGCATTCGACGATGAACGTGCTCGTCGAGCTGTTGAAGCCGTAGGCGTGGCACCAGATCCAGCCGGCTTCGGTCTCGACGAACCCAAACGTGAAGGCGTCGAAGACCTTGCGGGTCCCGAGCCAGATGTATTTGTTGCGCCCGACTCGGACCGCGGTGCCGAACAGGTCGCGATGCTGCTCCCTGAGCCTGCTGGAGACCCCGTCGCAGGCGACGATCAAGTCGGCGTCGGCAACCCCGTGGAGATCGTCGACCTCGTGCTCGAACCGGACCTCCACGCCCAGGGCCACCGCCCGCGCGGCCAGGATCTCGAGGAGGCGCCGCCGGCCGATGCCGTACCCGTGCCCCGGCAGGTGAACCGGCTCGCTGCCCTCGACGGCGAGTCGTTGACCGTCCCAGCGGAAGGCGTTCGCGTTGATCGCGTCCGCGGTTTCCGGGTCGCCGGCACGAAGCTCGTCGAGGAGGTCGTCCCAGAAGACGACGCCCCACCCGTAGGTGACTCCCGGAGGATTTCGTTCGAGCACGGTGACCTCGTGCGTCCCGTCGCGTCCCATCAGGATCGCGAAGTAGAGGCCGGCGGGTCCTCCCCCCACGCACGCGACTTTCATGTGGTCTCCGACTTTTGTCGACGCTTGTCAACGGAAGTGTTGCACTCCCTGGGCCGATTCCGCGACATCGAGGACAATCCCGGCATGGAGCCGATCAAGGTCGCCTGCGTCCAGGCCGAGCCAGTCGTCTTCGACCGAGACGCCACGCTCGACAAGCTGGCCGCGGTCGCAGCCGAAGCGGCCGGCGAGGGAGCAGGGTTGCTGGTCTTTCCGGAGGCCTTCATCCCGGCCTATCCGTCCTCGACCTGGGCCAAGGCCCTGGCCGGGTGGGCCGACCCGCGGGCGAAGGCGGCGTTCGCGCTGCTCGCCCGGGAGTCCGTCGCCGTCCCGGGGCCGGCCGCCGACCGGCTGGGCGAGATCGCCCGCGAGCACCAGGTCTGGCTCGTCACGGGTGTCACCGAGTCGGACCCGGCGCGACCGGGAACGCTCTACAACAGCCTGCTCTATCACGGGCCGGACGGGCGGCTCGCGCTCCGCCACCGCAAGCTCGTGCCGACCAACCACGAGCGACTCGTCTGGGGGCCGGGCGACGGCGGCGGCCTGCGCGCCATCGACACCGAGTTCGGTCGAATGGGCGGCCTCATCTGCTGGGAGAACTACATGCCGCTCGCCCGGTTCTCGCTCTACGAGTCGGGCGTCGAGGTCTACGTCGCGTCGACTGCCGACGACGCCGACGAGTGGCAGTCGACCGTCGTGCACATCGCGCGGGAGTCCCGCGCCTTCGTCATCTCCCCGTCGCACTTCCAACGCGCGTCGGCCTACCCGGAGGACTTCCCGCTACGGGCCGAGCTCGACGGGCACGAGGTGATCGGCCGCGGCGGCAGCGCGATCCTCGGCCCGGACGGTGCCTACCTGGCCGGCCCGCTCTACGACGAGGAGGGCATCCTGTACGCGGAGCTCGACCCGGCGCGCCTCCATGAGGAGCGGCAGCGGTTCGACCCGGCCGGCCACTACCACCGCCCGGACGGTGCCTACCTGGCCGGCCCGCTCTACGACGAGGAGGGCATCCTGTACGCGGAGCTCGACCCGGCGCGCCTCCATGAGGAGCGGCAGCGGTTCGACCCGGCCGGCCACTACCACCGCCCTGACATCCTGCGACTCGAGGTCTCGCCGCTCGCGGACGACTAGCAGGCCGGCTCGACGTACAACGTCACGACGTCGGCTCGGCGTCCCGGCCGCGGCCGTTGAGCACAGACGTCCCAGTAGAGCTCTGCGAACGGCGTCGGCGGCTCTGTCAGCGGGGTGATGCCGACGGCGCCGAGCGCCTCCTCCGCCTCACCGAGATCGAGGCCGACGACCGACGGGACCACCGGCGGGGGCGGCGCTGGCGGCGGCGGCAGAGGACGGTCGGGCGTGCAGTCGGCGGCAACGTAGAGCGTGACGTTCGCGGCCCGGCGGCCGGCATCGGGCTCCTGGTCACAGACGCGCGCACCCGCGCGGACGACGCGCCCGCCGGTCCAGCTCGCGACTCGGTAGGCGACGTTCCTGCGTTCGAGCGCGCGCTCGGCGGCCTCCAGCCGGTCGCCGACGAGGTCCGGCAGGACCACCTTCTCGACGGGAGGCGGGGCGCAGCTCCGGTCGACGATCAGGCGCACCGTCCTCGCCTTCCGTCCCGCGTCCGGCTCCTGCCGGCAGACCATCCACTCCGAGCGGACGACGACGCCGAACGCGCCGCCGCCGATCTCCTCGTACCCGAGGCCGAGGCGGTCGAGGCGTTCCTCCGCGACGTCGAGGCGTTCGTAGCGGACGTCGGGAACGCTGCGCGGCTCGCTGCCTCCGCATCCGGCGAGGAGGAGCAGAGCGGCTGTGCTGATGAAAGGTTTGACTCTCATAGCACGCATGCTATTATAGCACGTATGAGATATCAAGGCACAGCGTTCGAACGCCTCCGCCAGCGCATCGCCCACGCGGAGAACGGCTGGTTCTTCGCCCAGGTCGCCGACGGTGTCGCGGCCAGGCGGCGCGAGCTGGGGCTCTCGCAGCAGCAGCTCGCCGAGCTGACGGGGACGACGCAATCGGCGATTGCTCGACTCGAGGCGGGAGGGCGACCGCCACGGGTCGACACGCTGCTGAAGATCGCCGAGGCCCTCGACTGCGACCTCGCGGTCGAGCTCCGTCCCCGGGAACGCTGAGATGGCGCGGGGAGGCGCCGGTCTCGTCGCCGCCTCGTGAACGGACCCGTGCTCGCGCGAATCGACGACCTCGAACATCGGATTCGCCTGCTCCAGGGTGAGCTGTCCGAGCTTCGCGCCGAGGTCGCGGGCCGGCCTCCGGCGCCCGTCCCCGCTCCTGCTCCTGCTCCTCCCCCACCGCCTCCGCCCGCGCGGCCTGTCCGGCCACAACCCCGAAGGCCGAAGCTGCCGCCGCTCGACGTGGCCGACCTGCTCGGCGCGCGAGCGCTGGCGTGGGCGGGCGGCATCGTCACTGCGCTCGGAGTCGTCTTCTTCTTCGTGCTCGCGGTCAACCGCGGCTGGATCGGACCGGTCGAGCGCGTGAGCCTCGGCGCACTCGCCTCGCTCCTCGTCTTCGCCGGTGGCGTCGAGATGCGACGCCGCTACGGCCAGCTCCATGCCGCGGTCGCCGCGGTCGGCGCAGGCATCGCCGGTGGGTACGCGACCCTGCTCGCCGCCGCGGCCCTCTACGAGCTGGTGCCGGACGCGGCCGCACTGGCGATCGCGGCCGGCCTGGCCGCGCTCGGCACGCTCTTGTCGCTCGCGTGGCGGTCGGAGATCGTCGCTTCGATCGGCCTCGTCGGCGCAACGGTCGTCCCCATCGCCGCGGCCTTCGACGGCGGGCTGACGGCGCTCGGGACGGCCTTCGCAGGCTTCGTCCTCGCCGGGACTGCGATCGTCGGGATCAGGCAGCGCTGGGACTACTTGCTCGTCGCCGGGGCGCTAGCCGCCGTTCCTCAGGTCGTGTGGCTCGTGCTCGACGTCGGCGAGGGCGCACCCGGCCTCGTTGTCCTCCTTGCAGCGTTCTTCTGGCTGCTGCTCCTCGCAACCGGCGTCGCGCGGCACCTGGCAACAGTGCCTGCCCGGCTCGACTCGCTCTCAGCCACCTTCATCGTCGGCTCGGCGGTCCTTGCAGCTTCGAGCGCGCGCGTCCTGCTGAACGAAGAGATCGCAGGCATCGGACGCGAGGGCGCGGCGTTGCTCGTCGTCGCCGCCGTGTTCGGCGTCCTCGCGGCCGGGCTTTTCCAACGCGATCGCGACCTCTCGGCGCTTCTCGGGGTGGTCGGCCTCACGGTTGTCGCGATCGCACTCGCGCTCCTGCTCGCCGGCGGCACGCTCGCCGTGGTCTGGGCGGCACAGGCCGCGCTGCTGGCCTGGCTCGCCTACCGGATCCGCGAGCTGCGGTACGGCGTCGGCGCGCTCGCGTACCTGGGGCTCGCGGTCACACACGTCCTGACCATCGATGCCCTCCCACGGGAGCTCTTCGTCGCTGCCACCCATCCCGCCGACGGCGGGCTCGTCGCAGCCGTCGTCGGCATCGCTGGGCTCGTCGTCGCCGCCTACGCGCCCCGCTGGCGCCGGTACGGGGCCGGGAATGGGTCGACGATCGACGAAGCCCTGGCCGCGTTCGAACGCGCCCGCACCGCGATCGGGATCGGCGTCGCGCTCGTCGCGGGCACGCTGCTCGTCCACGCCGCCTCCCTCGGGCTGCTCGAGCTCGGAGCCGCCCTCGGCTCGTTCGACTGGGGCGAGGTCGCCGTCACCGCGACCTGGGCACTCGTCGGCGCCGTCGCATTCGTGGTCGGCCGGCGTCGTGTGCTCGATGTCGCCGGCCTGACCTGGTTCGCGCTCTCGCTCGCGAAGCTCGGCTTCTACGACGCCGCGCGGCTCGATGACCAGCAGGCCGGCCTCGCCGCCCTCCTGGTCGGGGCCGCGCTGCTGGGCGCTGGCTACCTTGGCCGCGTTCCGCTCGCGATCCCGCTCCCGCCGATCGCCGCCGTCGTGGCCGGAGCCGGTGTAGTCG
>Ga0081455_10001302_pt1 | contig 31000 bp, 25 predicted proteins | sample TabmetS3T2R1_FD_70207 | JGI IMG/M metagenome (GOLD analysis project Ga0081455, IMG submission 70207) | Tabebuia heterophylla rhizosphere microbial communities from the University of Puerto Rico - S3T2R1 | ecosystem: Host-associated > Plants > Roots > Rhizosphere ... | reverse complement strand
AAAACTTGACGGCCCCGTTGATCACGTACCAGAACGCGTCGTCGCCCGTGTGCGAATGAAGATTATTCTCGCCGCCGTCTTTCACAACCTGCACCATGACCTTCATGAGATCGCTGTTGCAAAGGAGCATCGACTTTTTTACGCCCTCAAACTCCGGCGTGTTGTATTTAAAGATTTTCGCTTCCTGGGTCATTGTCCACCTCGCTGGTATTGGATTTTGTCGACTTAAGGAACCAACTTAGTCCTTTTGACGGGACTGGGTCAAACGATTTTCCTGATTTGTGAAGAGCCATTCCGTATCGGTGGAAGGGCGGGCGAGCTTACGCGTGAGTTGCATAGAGAGTGGTTGGGCATGCAAGGAAGACCAAGTGTCGCTGACGGAACTGCCAAGCCGAGCCGTCGCAGCGGCTACTAACGTGAGAGCGAAAATCATTCGAGGACTGGTGGGGAATTACGGGCTTAAATCGCAGAGTGTCGAGTCGCCGAAATGGCTCGGCAAGCCGGAACCTAAACCCCCTGGGGTTTTCGAAGGTTTTAACCAGAACGTTGTTTAGTTAGCCAAAGTTGGGCTACTCCGACTCGATTTTACCCCGAGTTCTTGCTGAACTATCTCCTAACATCAAGGCTGACCCGGAATCGGGTCAAGCCGATGGTTATGCGGCTTCATTCATTCCACCAATCAAGTGTCTGCTATTGGCAAAAAGGAAAGGATCAATTGATACCGCCAACCAGCTCAGCTGCCTTTCCGCCCAAAATCATGCGCTTTTCCGCATCTCCGATGTCAGGACACCGGCTTACGAAGCCGACCGGGTCGGGTTCGCCCACAGGATAATCGGATCCAAGAACCAAACGATCGGATCCTACGATCTTGATCAAGGCGCTCAACACGCTTGGATCAAAGAGGCAGGTGTCATAGTGAACGTTTCTAAGGTACTCACTAGGCTTTCGAGTGATGTTCTTCATACTCTGGGGCGCGTTTTTTACGTTACGGTCGAGCCGGCCCATGTTGTGTGGAAAATAACCGCCACCGTGAGAAACGACGATCTTGAGTTTGGGAAAGCTTTCCAGGACGCCTTCATAAATTATGGAAACCATGAACTTCGCCTCTTCTAACGATTGAGCGATCGAGTTCCACATGCCGAATTGCTGAAACCATGCGCACTTACCGCCTTCCGGGTGCATGAACGACACCACACCGAGATCCTGCGCTGCCTCCCAGAACGGCCAAAACTTACGGTCTCCAAGGTAAGTACCGCGCACTTCAGACGGAATGTTCGCTACCTTGAGCCCAAGTCCAACGGCGCGCCTGATCTCCTGGAGCGCCGAGTCCATGTCTTGCAAGGGTAGGACAAAACTTCCGATGATGCGCCGTGGAAATTGTGCCGCCCATTCAGCGACCGTATCGTTGAGTCGTCGGACCAGTTCAAGTTCGACTGAGGGTTCAGCCCACGACGTAGGCTCGATCACGGTCGCCGATGAGGATACGCTCATGTCGATCTTAAGCCGGTCCATATCTTCAATCACTAGGCGTGGATTCTTCATCTTGTCGAAGAGCGCAACGAGGTGGGCGGGTGCCTGATGATGTCCAAAGCCGCTAGCGGGTGAATGGCAGTGGCACTGGTCGAACACTTCTTGCACCAGGAAGTGTGAATGAAAGTCGATGACCGGCGTCTTACCATTCGGTTCCATTTTGTCCTCCTTCAAAAAAAAGAGAATTTCAAGCAGCTAACCCGATGTTTCACTGCTGGGTGGTTGGATTTCCCGGCGGGGCCACCTGGGTCCCACGCGGGCCAGCGCGGTCGATGGCCTTCTGCACCAAGCCAGATGCCTTGGCCTCCTCGACAAATTCGCTGACATAGTGGAGCCATCCTGCCTTGCCCTTCGGAACCACCATCCGATTGATGTTGGCCCCGTAACGGTCCTCCAGCACCTGTGAGCCCGGCAACTGCGTCGAAAAGCTTAGAAGCGTTGGGCGAGCTGAAGCCATTGCATCCGCACGTCCAGTGCGCAGCAGGTCGAAAGTGGAGTCTGGAGTTTCGGCGTACACCAATTCGGCTTGCTTCAATAAACGGCTGAGAGTCAATGTCGAGGCGTGATTGCACACGGCAGCGATACGAACCCCGTGCCGGTCTGCGTCGACGACGCTGCGCACTGAGGAATCAGCTGGCACTAGTAAGGTATAGTCGAATTGGAAAATTGGGGGCGAGAAATCGCCGACGCTGGCGGCTCGAGCGTCGAAGGGCAGAAACAACAGGTCGCACGCGCCGGCTTTCAGGCAGGCCACGGCCTCCGGAGGAGTCGGATATTCCAGCAGCACGACCTGAACCCCGATGCGCGTTGCCAGCGCTCTCGCAATCTCCACCCACACACTCCTTAGCTCGCCAGTTACCGGGTCCTTGGTGTACTGCGGCGGAAACACACCAACCCGAACTTTGCCCGCGCGCACAAGATCCGCAACCCGCGGGTTGGCCGCCTGCCGAGCATCACTCGTTTTCATGACGTTCTCTTCCAACGAGATGGATTTGGAACTCGCAACGTCTGCGGCTCACCCGCGCCTATGCGTCGGTCTGAAGGGCGAAGTTAGGCCTGAGAAAATTCAGAATGTCCCCCTTATTTCTTCGCCTATAACGGTTTCGCTCCAACCCAGCCGCGTCCGGTGATGTCGATCATCACGGCATCAGGCCCCTTGTACTTCTCCTCGAAGAAGTCCTCTCTGTCCACGGTGAAGCGGTACTCTGCGCCCGCCTCCTTCAGTTTGCGGCGCGTCTCGTCCTCGTTTTCCACCCAAAAGCCAAAGTGATGCAAACCAAAAGCTGAATCCAGACCGTCGCCCCGGTCCGCCACCTCTTCGGTTTTATACCGAACTACCGACACGTTGATGGTACCGTCGCTTAAAAAGATGCCCTTGGCGGACGGGGAGTCGGTTCGCCCCACCTCGACCATGTCGAAAACGCGCTTGTAAAACTCCGCTGTTTTCTCCGGGTCTGGAGTGTGCAAGGCTATATGTCGTAACTTAGGCATGATTTAGGCTCCTTTCATTCGAGTTCATAGGACGGCAGAGGCGCGATCCATTAAGCCTTGAGTTCTCGGACTGTGCTTGTTTTGTGCCTGAACGTGGGCAGAATATACACCTTCCATTATCGAAGAAAAACCAGGCGACCGTCGAAAATGCTTGGGCTTTCTTGTCAATGTTTGGTTCTGGTCCGCGCTGACTTTGACTCTTAATCAGCGGGTAGTTTGAGTCTCGGCGATCCGCCAAAACTTATTTATGGCTGGGTTGAGGCGACCTTGGGCCGAACGGGTACACTGACTTTGCCACAACTTTGCCAGAACTATATGACACTATGTGTTCGAATCGGTAGAATCGACCGGCTCGGAGCGCCGTCAAACGCTTGAATAGATACCAATAGCGACCGATGGGGACACGTGGTCCTGCTACGGCAAGAGGACTAAAAATCCTCGTGTCGGGTGGCATTAGATTTGTGCTCTTCATTGTTAGGCGTTCTCTAGTGCCGGATCAGCAAACCCGGCCGCAGGCTTAGGACACGAGATCTCCAATCCTCGTCTGGCTATATACATTTAGCTGGATTTTCGGCAATTTCCGAAAAGTCGGCATTTCTGTAGGCCACTGATTCCAATTTTTTCAATCGCTTACGATTGGCGTTCGTCTTGCGTTATGCCAAGGCAAAGAGCCGAACCAAAGCGATGTTTAGGATTCAAAGATCGGTGGATGGAAAATTTGTTGTTTTTACTCTGAGCGGGCGAATTAAGGAGGCACGCTTGGCAGAGTTGCAAAAACTGCTGGAATTCGAAGCGAGTGATCATAACCTGGTTCTGGATCTGAAAGAGGTGAAACTTGTTGATCGGGACGTGGTGAGTTTTCTGGCTAATTGCGAATCGAAGGGCGTAAACATCGCGAATTGCCCGGCATATATCCGCGAATGGATCGAGCGAGAAGCGGGTGGCGCAAAGTGAAAATAGTTAAACGAACTAAGCTATTGGTGGCCATCGCTAAATGTGGCAAGCGCGAGAATTTATAGCGAAGTAAGTAACGGATACACCGCCGTGCGACGCGAACAACGCAAAGCGACCATAACTGGCTTGATCTGGACGGCCATTCTGGCGGTGCTCATTTTCGCCGGTTCCCGTAACCTGCGGCATGTCGACGCGGCACTCGTCGCTTACACCTTCGCCTGCTTGTTCGCCCGTCTTCGGCATCGCCTATCGCTACTCCATGTGGCTCCAGCGGCCGCCGACGGGCCTTTACTGGCGACGCGGGTGGCAGGCGTTCGCGCGACCTCGACAGTTCCTTTTCAACCTCGGCCATTTCGTGAGCCGGTTCGCGCGGATCTTTTTGATCAACGTTCACATTCTACGGCGGAGCGGCTCCCGCGCTGTCGTCCATCTGCTTATCATGTGGGGTTGCATCCTCGGCGTTGCCATTACCTTTCCGCTCGTCTTCGGCTGGGTTTATTTCGAGACGGTTCCCGGCGACCTGGCCCGCTACCGTCTCTTCATGTTCGGCGTGCCGACCATTGCCTTCCGGCACCAGTCGCTATTGGGCTTTCTCATCTTCCATGGCCTGGTGTGGTCCGCCCTGCTCGTGATCGGCGGCGTGCTGCTCGCCCTGCGCCGGCGGCTCCGCGACCACGGAGCAACCGCACTCCAGGATTTCCGCGAGGACTTGATGCCGCTCTTCCTGCTGCTCGCGATCAGCGTCACCGGCCTGCTGCTGACTATAAGCTACTCGTGGATGAGGGGATACGGCTACGACTTCCTCTCGTTGCTGCACGCCGTCACCGTCATCTTCACATTGCTCTGGCTGCCGTTCGGCAAGTTTTTCCACATCTTCCAGCGACCGGCCCAGTTGGGTGTAAAGTTCTACAGGGACGTTGACCTACGATCCGCAATACTGCAGCTTAGTGATTCCCTCTGGGGAACATCACCACGAGATTGCGCCGTTCACCTCTCTCGCCCAGGGCGGGCCGTGAGTGGAAGGAAGGTTTACTTAGCTTCTCTTTCTGGGCGATGAACGGGGGCCTAATGGCGATGATCTTACTTAGCCTGCTTCCTGTTGGGCTCCTGCAAACCGTGGCTTCAGTCAGACAGGGCTACTGGTTTTCACGCAGCGACGTGTTCCTTGGCCAAGGCCTTATGCAGACCTTGGTCTGGATGCGGATACCAGGGGACACGCTGTTCGCGATCGGCGCGATCGCCTTCGTGGTCTTCATCTTCGGCCTGGGCTTCGGCTACTCTTTGAAAGGGGAGTCTCCGGCCGAAGCTGAGGCCCGGTCGGGTCTGGGGACAATCGGATCACGCTGAATGGGAATGGACATTCGGTTTTATTCCTTATGAGTGTTGATGATGGAAAAAACTTTCAGCGATAAGCAGATAGCCCGAGTTCGAAAGAGAGGAGAAGATCATGAGTAACGCACCGAACGTTGCAATTATCGGAGCAGGATTTGGTGGGCTGGGAGCGGCCGAGCAATTAGACCACGTCCCTGTCGAGGTGACTTTAATCGACCAGCACGACTACCATACTTTCCAGCCGTTGCTTTATCAGGTTGCGACGTCTTTGCTGAACGCCGAAGACGTAGGCGCGCCTGTGCGTAGCCTGTTTCGGCACCAGGACAATGTGACGTTTCGCATGGCGACCGTCACAGGGATTGACGCGCCGGGTCATAAAATCCAACTGAACGACGGCAACCAGATCTCTTACGACTACCTCGTTCTGGCTGGAGGAGCCACGGTCAACTACTTCAACACTCCTGGGGCAGCCGAGCATGCGTTTCCTCTATACACGATCATACATGCGGTCAAGCTTCGCAACCGAATTTTGGAACGATTTGAAGCGGCCGCTAGCGACCCCACTCTGATTGAAGACGGAGTGGGCAATTTTGTTATTGTCGGCGCCGGGCCGACGGGCGTTGAGACCGCTGGCGCGCTCTCAGATCTCTTTTATAATGTTCTCCCCCGCGATTACCACCAGCTCGCCACAGAAAAGGCGCGGATAATCATTGTGGACAGAGGGAAAGAAGTACTCGCCCCGTTCAAAGACAATTTGCGTGCTTATGCCAAAGAAGAGCTCGAGCGGCGTCGAGTTGAAGTGCGTCTCGGAGAAGCGGTCGCAGAGGTTGGACCCACCTGGCTGCGTTTGAAGTCAGGTGAAGAAATCAAAGCTCATACCGTAATCTGGGCCGCGGGTGTGCGAGTCAACCCGCTCGCGGATCTGCTGGGATTGCCGCAGGGGCATGGCGGACGGATTAAACTGAATCCCGATTTAACCGTGCCGGATCACCCGGAGATTTTCGTCGTGGGCGACATGGGTGAAGTGGCCTTCGACGGAAAAGTTTTGCCGCAGCTCGGATCGGTGGCGATGCAGTCGGGAGAACATGTTGGGCGACAGATAGCCCGCCGCTTACACGGTGAACCGGGTCAGCCATTCAAGTATTGGGACAAAGGATTCATGGCGACCATCGGGCGTGGATCTGCGGTGGTAGAGCTTCCGAACAAGCAAACATTGCATGGCCCATTGGCTTACTTCGCCTGGCTAGGTGTTCACCTGGCGCTGCTGAGCGGAATGCGGAACAGAATCGAAGTGCTGTGGAATTGGGGCTGGTCGGCCTTAACGCATGACCGAGCCGCGAGAATCATTATTGAATCTAAGGGTGATGAGGTGAAGCACTCCTGATGCCTCGGCACGAAATGTTTCATGAATTGAACCGCTGCGAAGTTGTCACAAATCTGCTCGTCTGGCTTTCCAGCATCCTGGAGAGGGAATCCTGATGGGACATGCCGGCAGCAACCGAGCGCTCCTGGTATGGGTGTTTTTATTCTTGTATCCCTTCAATGCCTTCGCCGATAGTCCTACCGACCAGATCAAATCGACGGTGGATCAAGTAATCCAGATTCTCACTAACCCTCAACTCCAAGGGGAGGGAAGAAAGCAAGAACGTCGAAAAAAACTGCGCGAAGCCATCTTTGTCCGCTTCGATTTCCAAGAGATGGCTCAACGTTCGTTAGGTGCGCACTGGCAGCGCCGAACCCCTGAAGAGCAGGCGGAGTTTATAAGGGTCTTTGGCGACCTGTTGGAGCAAACCTATGTGGATAAGATCGAGTCTTACAACAACGAAAAATTCATCTATACGAATGAGCGAATAGACGGGCGCTATGCCGAGGTGGGTAGTAAGATGCGGAACGCCAAGGGAGAGGAATTTAGTATCAACTACAAACTTCACCAGGTGGGAGAGGATTGGAAAGTCTACGACCTGGTAGTTGAAAACGTTAGCCTCGTGAACAACTACCGCTCCCAGTTTAACCGAATCCTCACCAATTCGACCTATGATGAGCTGATATCGAAGATAAAGGCGAAACTTTTCGACAAAAGAGACCCGATAAAATGATCCAAATGCATCCCTCGCCGTGCAGCATCGCGGCTGGTGGTTTACGTGGACGATACAGACCTGACGAGCAAGCGGATCTTTCAGCGAATCCAGATGCTCTTTCTCAACCGACTCTCGGAAGCGACCCGGGGAACACAGACCACACCGCTTTTAACCATTCCAGTCAAGTGACAGGTTGACAGTTATAGTGAGCCGATCATAGAAGGCTGTTAATGAAAACTGTCGTTGAAGAAATCACAAATGGAAAGCGTTTTAAGAGCAAGCCCTCCACAGTAGCGGACGCAATAAGTTGAGGAAGGATCAATTATGGACGCCGCAACTATTTCGGCTTTTGCCGCGTTGGGAGGAGCGCTTATCGGTGGCCTGACGTCTTTCGCGACCTCATGGTTAACCCAGCAAACGCAAGCCAGGGCGCAGCAGCTCGCACACAAGCTAAGCCGGCGGGAAGAATTGTATAGATCCTTTATTGAAGAAGCGTCAAAGTTATATGCGGACTCCCTTGTCCATGAGACGGCCGACGTCTCCCAGCTTGTTAGACTGTATTCAATGATTAACCTGATGCGTATGTTCTCATCGACAACGATCGTTGAAGGCGCGGACAAGGTTATGCGAATGATCATTGACACCTATTTGACGCCTAATAAGACTTTCCGCGAATTGCGGGACATGGTGAATAGCGGCACGACGATGGATCCGTTGCGAGATTTTAGCGAAGCTTGCCGCGAAGAAATTCAGAGGTTGCAATAGTCCGGCTTTATACCATGATCAATATAATAGTTTTGGAGGACTGCCGTGAAAACTAAGATCGTTGACTCAATGCTGCGGCGATCGCCGAGGTTTGTGCCAATCGTGGCTGCCTGGTTTTTATTAGCGAGTGGTTTGGATTGCTCGATGAGCTTGGCGCAGTCTACGGGTTCCGCGCAAATCGACTATGGCATGCCCGAACGGCTGGGGCGCCATGTTGCCCCGACACCGAATACACTCTGGAACCCGCCAGACCTTCGCGGATATACGAGCCTGCTCAAGTCGGCGGAGCCGTCACCCATCGACCCCAACAAGCGTTACAATCTCGTCGAGCTTATCGACATCGCTGAACGCGTGAACCCCGAGACGCGTGTCGCGTGGGAAGCGGCGCGCCAGGCTGCCATTGCGGTTGGATTGGTCGAGAGCGAATACTTCCCGGTGCTCACGCTGTCAGCGCTTGGGGGTTACCAGAGCGAGGCTTTCCCTGCTCCCAAGGATGTCGCTCCAAGCGGTTTCTTTCGTTTCACCGTGAACCAGGTTTTTCCTACCCTCAACCTGCGCTGGCTGCTCCTCGACTTTGGCCGCCGAGGGAGCGCCTGGGACGCGGCCCAAGAGCGCCTGCTGGCAGCTAATCTTGGCTTTAATCGCAAGCACCAACAGATCATCTTCAATGTTCAGCGAGCATTTCTCGGGCTGACCAGCTTGCGGGGGAAGATTGCAGTTGCGCAGAGCGCCGTCGATTCCGCCCGTGCTGTTCGCGAGTCGGCGGAAGCGCAATTGCGCAATGGTTTGGCAACTATTCCGGAAGTCTCTCAAGCGCGGCAGCAGGAAGCGCAGGCGGCCTTCGATCTGGAGGATGTGCTGGCGACTGAACGCGATGCCCAAGTGGCGCTGGCGGAGAGCATCGGCATTCCGCCCACGACACCGGTCCAGGTTACCGATTTCTCCGCGCTGCCACCGCCGGCAGCCTTAGAGGACTCGGTCGATAAGGTAATCGACCAAGCGCTCGAAAGACGACCGGACCTGATCGCCAAGGTGGCGGCGCTTCGCGGAAAGGAAGCCGAGGTGCGGCGCGCGCGCGCAGCCTATTTCCCGACACTCTCTCTGGTATCCAATGTCAATACGCTTGCTGGGCGGGTCAAAATCACTGGAGGAAATCAGCCGACGGGATGGTTCAGTGCCGCCGAGCCGAGCGGCGGCGGAGGGCTCCTTTTGGAGTGGAACCTCTTCGAGGGCGGGGCCACCCAGAGAAAGGTCGAACTCGCTGAGGCCGAGCGTCGGGCCGCTGAAGCAGAAGTAACAGCCGCCCGCGACCAGGCTATTAGGGACGTGTGGAAGGCATACACGGACGTCCGGCTCGCCATCCGTCGCCTTGACGTTGCGACGGCGCTGGTGAATGCTTCCCAGAGTTCCTACGAGTCCACCCTGGAATCGTACCGTCGAGGCCTCGAGACGCTGATAAATCTATTGGCCGCTCGGCGCGAGCTGAGTCGCGCCCGATTCGTGGAGCTGGACACCAAGGTTCAACTGCTCAATGCTTCGGCGGCGCTTGCGTTTACCACGGGGGAGCCTCGGCAGGGACCCTAGAGAGGAGCCTTACAGGTGTGAGGAAGGAAAATCCGAAATCCGAATATCGAAATCCGAAACAAACGGTGAAGCCAAACGAAAAATCAAATGTCCAAATCGGAAGCAAATGATCTAATAAAGCCCGTTTTGAATTTCCCATCCGCTTGGTCATTTGAATTTGTTTCGTATTTCGGATTTCGTGCTTCGAATTTATTCCATAGTTGGCGTCCTTTGCCCGAGAAACCTTAATTAGAGGACTACCGTGGGACCGCAGATTAATATTATCGGTTCGTTTTTCCCGTCCTGGATGCTTTGCGCTTTGATCGGGATTGGCGCGGCTCTGCTGGGACGGTGGCTCTTTGTTCGGACGGGACTCCATCCTTATATAGGCCCGCCACCGCTGATTTACTCGAGTCTTGCCATCTTCGTTACTCTCGTGCTCTGGGTGGCTTTCTTTAGAGGTTAACTCTATGGCTGAAAATCAAACTCCATCAGATCCGGGCGGCCGCCGTACACTTGGCCGACTAATTGGCGTGGGAATAGTCGTAGCCGCGGCCATTATGGTCGTTGTGACATTAGTCCAGTGGGAGATAAGGCCGCAAACGGACGATGCCACAGTGCGCGCCAACTTCGTTGGAATCGCTCCGCAGGTCAACGGTCACATCGTCGAGCTGCACGTACGCGATAACCAGCTGGTCAAGGAAGGCGATCTTCTTTTTCTGATCGATCCGCGCCCCTATAAGATTGCGCTAGAGCGCGCTCGAGCCACGCTGGCCCTAACCCGTAGAGAAGTCGACGGCCTGAAGAACGGCGCTGCCACTGCTGTGGCCGGCGTTTCCAAGGCCGAAGCCCAGCTCAACGCCTCCGCTGCGGATGTCACGCGCCGGGAGATGGATCCGGTTGTCGCCGACGCGGAGATCGCTCGGCTGGAGGCACAGTTCCAGCATGCCGACGATCATTTGAAACGACTGGAGCCACTGCTCCCGCAGCAGTTCGTCACCACAGACAACGTGGAGAAAGCCCGGACCGAGCGGGCGTCGGCTCTCGCTGCGCTCAATGAGGCGCGAGCGCGCAAAAGCGCGGCAGTCGCTACGTTGGCGTCCACGCGTGCTCAACACGTAGCCACCGAGGCGGCTTTGAAGCAAGCCCGGAGCGAGCGGTCTCGCGCCCAAGACGCCATCGGTGAGTACGAGGGTATCAATGCCAGGATAGCTGCGGCTGAGGCGGCGGTGCATTCGGCGGAATTAGATCTCAGCTACTGTACTGTGCGTGCGCCGTTCACCGGCCTGGTGGTCAACATGAACATATCAAATGGCGCCTTCGCCCGCACCGGCGTGGAGGTGTTCACCCTGGTCGATACGCGCACCTGGTACGTCGTCGCCAACTTCCGCGAGACGCAGCTACGGCACATCCCTGCCGGAGCGCCGGTGGATGTTTATCTGCAATCGCAGCCCAGCAGGCATTTCCGCGGCACTGTCGTTGGGCTTGGTTGGGCCGTGCTGCCGGAGAACGGTACAAGCGTCAATGGCCTGCCGCGCGTTGAGCGCTCGCTTGACTGGATCCGTCTCGCCGCGCGCTTCCCGATACGCATCAAAGTGGACAATCCGGATGATTCCTTTCGCATTGGTGCTTCCGCAGTAGCGACCGTGAGCGGCACCTGGCGCACGGTCGATCGATGAGCGCCTCCAGCCTCCTCGAGTTTCTCCGCCGCGAGCTCGCGCCGACCCCGGGAAGAGGCAGTAAAACATTCCGCCTCACTCTGGCTTGTCTCGCCGCAACCATCCCGATCTTGACCCACCACATTCCCCACGGGCTGGTCGTGATGATTCTGATGTATCTGATTACGCAAGAGGACACGGCCGCCACCATACTAGGATCGATCCTGGGTTTGATCGGCGCCACCCTTGGTTTGGGACTTGCCCTCCTTGCCTGGAGGATTTCACTGGATATTGTCTGGCTGCGTCTCTGCTTTTTGGTCTTATTCCTATTCGGTGGGTTATTCCTCAAGCGCGTGCTAACGATTGGTGCGCTGGGCTCCGCCATCGGTCTGCCAGCCGCTCTCGTGATGATCCTTCCCGATATTCTGCCGCCGAGCCCGGAAATCATGGTTGAGTTCGTCCTCTGGATCTGGTGGTGCATCACGCTTGGACTGTCGGTTAATGCCGGCGTGCAACTCCTGCTGTCGCCGGGAGACCCACTGACACTGCTTCAACGCGAGCTAGTGACGAGGATTAAAGCCGTTGAGCAGTCTCTGCGTCGCCTCGCTGGTAGCGAAGCGCTGGAGCCGTCGAGCGCGTCCCTGTCATCTCTTTCGATTGCGGGCATGTCGCGGCCGCTCGCGCTCCTGAAGACCGCGGCGGTGGTCCATGCGTGGGCCGGTGAGCGTCATGACGGGCTCGCTACACTTATCACGCTCATCGACCGGCTCGTGACCAGCGCTGTCGCGTTGGAAGGCCTTGCAACTCACTCAGCCGAACCGATTCGCCATGAGCGATTGTTGAGCGTAGCCGAGGGCTGCGCTCGCATGCGGCTCGCATTCGAAAAAATGCGCTTGCCGGCGCCGGGAGAGTGGGTTGCGCTCGCCGATGAAAAGAACACCGAAGCGCCTATTCCATTATTAGACATCGAACGGACGCTGGACCAAATCGCTTTGACGTTGCCCCAGTACTTTGCGGAACTCGGTCGCTCCAAGGCTGCTCCTGCTGAAAAACGAAGCCTGTTTCTGCCGGATGCTTTCGACAATCCCGAGTATGTCCGTTTCGCAATCAAGGGCACGGTGGCAGCTCTAATCTGCTACGTGGCCTTCGTCGGGTTCGACTATCCGGGCATCTACACGTCGGTGATCACCTGCTTTGTCGTGTCGCTGTCGACCATCGGTGCCAGTAACCAGAAAGGGATTCTTCGGTTCGGCGGGGCCGCTGTTGGTGGTCTTATGGGTCTGATCGCGTTGGTCTACCTCTTTCCCAATATGGATACCATCGGTGGCTTTTGGCTGGTCTTCGGCGCAGGCACCGCCGTGGCCGCTTGGGTGAACTTCGGCACTCCACGCATCTCTTACGGTGGCTACCAGGTTGGTATCGCTTTCTACAAAGCCGTTCTACAAGGCTTCGGCCCAGCTATCAGCGCCACCGTCATTCGCGATCGCTTGATCGGCGTCTTCTTTGGCCTCATCGTATTTGGCATCGTAGAGCAGCTGCTGTGGCCTGTTCGAGCCCAAGATGCGCTACGCGCACGCCTGGCCGAGATGTTGCGCTTACTGGCGGAGCTTGCGCGATCGAGAACCGGCGATAAAGCGCCGCCGTTGATTGCCGACGACGTCGATTCCTGGCGCCGACGGATTTCCCAGAAAGTCAGGGACATGCAGGGGCTCATAGAATCATCCAAGTTCGAGTCGGGCGACTTGGACGTTGACGAGATTCAGAAACGTACCGGTGACGGGCAGCTCGTTTTCGTTTTGTTGCTCTCGCTCGCGCGTCAGTCGCGCAATACCACCCGACTCCCGGATACGATGCGGGCGGTGGCGATCGATCTCGACTCTTCCGTAGCCACGTCTCTAGAAGCCATGGCAACCCGATTGGTTGGTGGCTCACAGCCGGCCGTGCCGGATCTCGATGATTCGCTGCTTCGTTTTGAGAGCTCCGTCGCCACCGATGCAGATGCGCTTGACAAAGAGACCGCCGCTAACCTCGCCGGGCGACTGGACCTCTACCGCGCGCTCGTCGCCGCGGTCAAGCAGATTTCCTCGAAATCTATGCGCACAGCGCAAGACAGAGATGAAGCTCGGGTTTTTGCAGCCGAAAAGACGCTGGCAGCGGAGCCGAAGTAACGCTGAAAGAGTTATACGCCTGGCGCGACTGGCCAAGAAGGTATCACTGATGACTTTGTGGCCGCGCTGAGTGAAACTGAGGCAGATCTTACTAAGACCCTGATTGCACCCGTTCGACAGCGGCAACCATAAATTCCGTGTCGTTATGGGTGGGCGAAGCAAAGTTAGACGAACTAGGACTAGGACGATATGGAACCTTCACCTGACCGCATAGCTATTCTGTTGCCTTTAGGCATAGCGATGTCGATAACCTTCTGCACGGTCATCATCCAAGGGCTAGCCATGATGTCGATGATCCACTTCGTTCGCCATGAGTTGAGACTTGGCCGCGCAGGCGTCTGGTTTTGGAAGGACGTAACGATAGTAGCCGGAGTCACAGTGGTCGCATTCGCTGCACATTTGGTCGCTATAACCACGTGGGCCCTGGTGTTTAGCTTATGCGGCGAATTTTCCCAACTCGGAGAGGCTGTCTATCATTCCGGATTAACCTACACAACGCTGGGTGATTCCGATGCAGTCATCTCGCCTGCGTGGAAATTATTGGTACCTCTCGAAGGCGCGAACGGCATGCTGATGTTTGGCGTGTCCGCCGCGATGCTGTTTGCGGTGATTCAGCGATTAATCCAGACCAGACTCGGCGAACCAACCAGCTATGACAGACAAGCTCCACGAAGACCTGAATGATCGGGCCAATAATGGACAAACCATTACAACCATATAGATGATGCTTCTTTGTGTTTCTCTAAGGTGTGAACAGGCTTTTGCGGAAAGCCTCAGGAAGTTTTTCCAGGAATCATTTAGAGTCTCTCGTCGAAGGGCAGATGTTCTTTGAGAGGCGAGACACGTTGATTGCGCGCTTGGTCAGTCTCTACGCGAGCGGGAAAGGAGCCAACTGAACAGCTGATAGATATGACAACAGTCAGACAAGGCACTGAAGAAGACGCGAAGTGGAAGAACAACGTGTCAGCTAACCGTCAGCGCCACAGCTCTTTCCCGATACTGGGTTGGTTCTTCGGTTATCAGAAGGAGTGGCTGCGGTGGGACTTGATCGCCGGCTTGATAACGGCGGCGGTCGTCATTCCGAAGGCGATGGCCTACGCCACGATCGCTGGGCTGCCGGTGCAGGTGGGACTCTACACAGCGTTGGTGCCGATGGTGATCTACGCACTGGTTGGGACCTCTCGACCGCTCAGCGTGAGCACCACTACGACGCTCGCCATCCTGGTAGCGGCCGAATTCGGCCAAGTTGTGCCAGCTGGTGATTCGGCGTCCTTGATGACAGCTTCGGCAACCTTGACTTTCCTGGTGGGAGCCATTCTCTTGCTGGCTTCGCTCCTGCGGTTGGGCTTCATCGCCAACTTTATTTCGGAACCGGTGTTGATCGGCTTCAAGGCGGGGATCGCGCTCGTCATCGTGCTGGACCAGGTCCCTAAGCTCCTGGGCGTCCATTTCCCCAAGGGCAGCTTCCTACACAATCTGCTGGCTATCTTGCAGGCCATTCCCCACGCATCGCTGGCGACTCTGGCTGTCGGAATCGTCATGATCGTCTTGTTGGTAGGGATCGCGCGATTCTTCCCGCGGCTGCCTGCGCCGCTGATCGTGGTGGCCATTGGCATCGCCAGCGTGCCCCTGTTCCAATTGCAAGCCCGCGGCGTGGAAATAGTCGGCGAGATTCCCCGCGGCCTGCCGTCCTTCACCTTCCCGGACTTCTCGCTGGTCGCGCAGCTGTGGCCCGGGGCCCTGGGTATCGCGCTGATGAGTTTCACCGAAACGATCGCTGCCGGGCGCGCCTTCGCGACGAGCGAGGAGCCACATCTCCGGCCAAACCTTGAGTTGGCGGCGACCGGACTTGCGAATGCGGGTGGCGCGCTGCTGGGGGCCATGCCATCGGGGGGCGGCACTTCGCAGACCGCAGTCAACCGTCTTGCGGGTGCACGGACGCAGTTGGCGGAGCTAGTGACGGCCGCGGTGGCGGTGCTGACGATGCTCTTCTTCGCTCCCCTCATCGGGCTGATGCCGCAAGCCACCCTTGCGGCGATCGTCATCATCTACTCGATCGGGTTGATCAAGCCGACGGACTTCCGCCATATTCTGGAGATCCGACAAACGGAGTTCCTCTGGGCCTTGACCGCTCTGGCAGGTGTCGTTCTGCTGGGGACCCTGCAGGGGATCGTTGTCGCCATCGTGATGTCGCTGGTGGCCTTGGCGTACCAGACGGCCGATCCACCGGTCCGCGTACTGGGGCGGAAGCCGGGCACTGATGTCTTTCGCCCTCGCTCGAAGGAGCACCCCGAGGACGAGACCTTCCCAGGTTTGTTGATGCTACAGGTCGAGGGGCGCGTTTTCTTCGTGAATGCCGAGCGGATCGCGGAGAAGATGAGAGCGCTTGCCGACAAGGCAAAGCCAAGAGTCGTGGCGCTCGATTTCAGCGGCGTGCCCGATCTCGAATACACAGCTCTCAAGATGCTGATCGAAGCCGAGAAGAGGCAACGCGAGCGTGGCGTGTCGATATGGTTGGTAGGGCTCAATCCAGAAGTGCTATCTGTGATTCAGCGGTCGCCGCTCGGTAAGGTCCTGGGGCGAGAGCGGATGCACTTTAATCTAGAGGTGGCTGTTGCGAAGTACCTGGCAACTGATGCGAGCGAGAGTGCGGTGTGATATCGGCCGCATGGTTCGCGGTGGAGCGGACACCTAGTGGTTATGGGAATCGCAATAAGAACCGCGTTCCGTCCGTGTACACAAGGAGTCCCGCGATTTATTGCGCACCGTGGACTTGGAAGCAAAGGTCGGGCGCATCGACGCTTCACCGCTGTGAACGACGTGTTTGAAAGTTCTGAGAGGGAAAGGCATAGAAGCGACGCCTAAGATCAGCTATAGAGAGAGATTGCGCGCACTGCTGAGCACAACCCATCGTAGAAAAAGGTAAGCATCAATCGGGAGGTTCTATGGCGAAAGGACAGAACAGCGACGAGAAAGCAAAGCTCAAGCGCAAGCAGTATATGAAGGAATTGCAGCGGCTGCAGGCGGAACTTTGTCATCTCCAAGAATGGGTCAAAGCGGAAGGCCGGCGGATCATGATTGTGTTTGAGGGGCGCGATGGCGCGGGCAAGGGGGGAACCATCAAAGCGATCACAGAGCGCGTGAGCCCGCGGGTTTTTCGCGTCGTGGCTCTGCCCGCGCCGACGGACCGACAAAAGTCGCAAATGTACATGCAGCGTTACATGGAGCATTTTCCAGCGGCGGGGGAGATCATCATCTTTGATCGCAGCTGGTACAACCGTGCCGGCGTGGAATATGTCATGGGGTTTTGCAACAAAGCAGAGCACCGGCGCTTCCTCGAACTTTGTCCTGAGGTGGAAGAATACGTCGTAAGCAGCGGCATCCAACTTATCAAATATTGGCTGGAAGTTAGTAACAACGAACAAAAGCGCCGTTTTGAAGCGCGGATCACCGATCCGCTGCGCCAATGGAAACTCAGTCCTACGGACCTGCCGTCGCGCAGCCGCTGGTACGACTATTCTCACGCGCGCGACATGATGCTGAAGGCCACCGATACGAAGGTTGCGCCCTGGTACATCCTGCGTTCAGACGACAAGAAGCGGGCGCGGCTTAACTGCATCTCGCACCTCCTGAGCCTCATTCCCTACAAGAAGGTGAAGCGGGAAAAAGTGAAGCTGCTCAAGCGCAAAAACAAGGGCGCTTACGACGACCAAGCTAGCCTTAAAGGCCGAAAGTTCGTGCCTGAGAAGTACTGATAGCCTTACTTTCTGGTGACAAGATCAGGCTAATAAGAATGTTTCACTATGACTTTAGCGGTGCTGAGCAAGAATCTCGGCACCATAGAAGGAGGAAACTCTAATGGCGAAGGATAAAAATGCAACCAAAGTGGTGGGTCTTCTAGTTGAGGTGGCTAATGCTGACACGGTTTATCGAGACCTTTATCTCAGGCGGGCGCGACAGCTTTTGAGCGCCACCCTGGACGAATCCGCCTATCGGGCCATTGGGACAGGCGAGAAAGATATCGAAGACCTCATGCGCCGCAGCCGATCGGCGGTGCTGCAACGGGACTGGGCGCAAGCGGCTCAGCTATCCGCGCAAGCCGATGGGCTGCGCCAACGGAAGGCATCCATGGGCAACCTGGCCGCTATCGGAAAGGATGTGTATGACGCAGACACAGTGGCTTTTGATCCTTTTTCTCCTGGAAAGCACTTGGGGCCACAATCGGAAGCCAACCAACCGATGATGCGTAAACAGCTTCTGGATACCCTGGCGTCGCTGGGTAAGCTGGACCCAAGCCTGAACGCATCCTACGAGAAACGGCGAAGCTATTTTTCCAGCCTGGAGTTGGCGGGCGCCACGGGTCCCCAAAAAAAAGGCTCGCAACGCGATCGTGCGCAGATGGAGCGGCTCGCCGTGGAAGCGGCGGAAAAAGGAGACACAGCTGCGCTGCAGCAGCTGGCCAAAGAATTGCGCGATTGGAAGGAAAGTGGGACTGCGACCGCTTCTACAAGCGCCGCCACTGTGATGACGCGCTACGAGTGCCCGGTGGACCTGGCTGCTCCGTTTGCGCCGGATGTGATCAAGCGGGCCCGGGAGATGGGTCTCGCCGAAGCTCAGACCGCGCCGATCGCTGAAATAGCAGCGGCCCGGGAAGCCATCTATACGCACGTCTGGCAACCCACTCCGGCAAATCCGGATATGGAGCGCGAAGGGGTGCTGCGGGCTCAGGCGGAGGCGGAGGTAAAGCTTCCCGAGCAAGCCGTCACAGAGGACCTTAAGGTTCTGGCCGGACAATTCGTTCAGCAGATCTTCGTCAATTCGGGTGGCGCCCGCTATCTTCCGCCGCTTTCCGCCGAAAGAACACTGATCGAAGACTTTGCGGAAGAGGAAGCTGCGGCGGAAGCGCCCTCGAAGCTCCTTGAAGCCTTGAACCTTACCAAGCGCAGCGCCCTTGCCCGTGTGCAAATCGAGACGGCGCTTGTGCGGTCGGGCGGCGAGATTGTGGAGAAACGCCTGGGACTCGACCCCGTAGAGTTTCGGCTCGTTTGCATTCCCTATGATTTGTACATTCGCTTTGGTCGTGATCATGGTTTTGGGAAATGGCCGCACTGGACTCATTTCGATGGCTACCAGGTCATGGGCGGCAACCGGTTACGCGCGCTGGTCGGCGGGGATGGCCGGTTTGGCGGCCTCACCGATCTCGTCAGCATCAGCCCGAGCGATGCTCGCGGCGGCGTCTACGCGCGCTTCGCGGTCGTGCGGCGCGCGCGCATGGCGGGACGGTGGCGGTAATCAAAGAATGTCGAGGGACGAGGGTCGAGGATCGAGTGTCGAGGATCGAGGATCGAGTGTCGAGTGTCGAGGGAGGAACAGTTAATCAGCAAGCGATGAACTGTGTTTTCAGGGTTTCAGTGTTCAAGTTCGGGACTCACACCCGAAACCCGACACCGGAAACCTGACACCTGAAACCTGGAGTCTGATGATCCTCGTCTCTCGACACTCGTCCCCCGACTCTGGAGTTCCGCATGACCCACACGATCTATGTGTTTTTGCTGACGTTCGGTTTGTTTCTGGGCATGTTGCTTTTCCTGGAAATCGGCCGGCGTATTGCCGTCCGGCGGGGAAAAGGACAGGCTGGAACAGGCGAAGAGGGCGTGGGTGCGGTGGATGGCGCGGTCTTCGCCCTACTGGGGCTACTGATCGCCTTTACTTTCTCCGGAGCGGCTTCGAGATTTGACACGCGCCGGCAGTTGATCGTCGAGGAGACCAACGATATCGGTACGGCCTACCTGCGGCTCGACTTGCTCCCATCTGACGCTCAACCACCGCTGCGCGAGAGTTTTCGGCGCTACCTCGATGCGCGGATCGAAGTGTACCGGAAACTGCCAGACCTGGTAGCGGCCAAACAGGAGTTGGCCAAAGCCAACGAGTTGCAGAAACAGATCTGGCGGCAAGCGGTTGCCGCCAGCCGGGCGGAAGGCGCTTCGCCCGCGGCGCCGATGCTGCTGGTCCAGGCGCTTAACGCGATGTTCGATATTACGACGACCCGGACCATGGCGACGCTAATGCATCCGCCGCCAGTCGTTTTCGTGATGCTTTTCGGATTGGCGCTCGCCGCTTCGCTACTGGCCGGCTATGGCATGACCGGCAGTAGGGTGGGCAGTTGGTTCCATATGATTGGCTTTGCGCTGGTCGTGGCGTTCGCTGTCTATGTCATACTGGATCTCGAGTACCCACGCTTGGGTTTGATTCGTGTGGACGCCTTCGACCAAGCCTTGATAGATTTGCGACAAAGCATGAATCCATAGCTTCGGGGAAGCCAAATGAAAACATGAGCAAGCCATCGCGAACGGTCCCTTTTGTCAAAGCGATCTTCCATCCATCGGAATTTCCCGATGGCGGGAGAGAAAACTCCTGCACACGCGCTCGCCACCGTGCTGGTCAGGGAGCCGAATTACTCATCCTGCATGCGCGCCGCAGCGAGCGGGAAGATTGGTCCCAATTCCCCGTCGCGCCATACCGGTTCTGGCGGTGCCCGCCGGGTGAAATAGAATAACCAGCACCGAGTGACGAGTGAGGTGGGACGAGGAGATCTGAGAAATTCGAAACACGAATGTACGGGTTTATGGCGCTTTGTGAAACACCCATTTCGCTGGTAGGGTGCCGATCTTCCGAGAAGTCCTCGTGCCTGACAACAGACCTCGATTTATGATGCGCTCCGGTTCCTTCTCACGGCGCGCCTATGGCGCGCTGTTGTTGGTGTTCGGCCTGATTGCCATCATTACGCCTTTCAGTGCAGGCGGGTGGGCGATTTCAGTCCTGGGCCTGATCCTGCTACTCGCCGGCGTTGTCGAGGTCATCCAGGGCCTGCTTACGCAATCGCCGTCTTCGACGTCGACGACTTATCTCACGGGTGTGCTGATGATCCTCGGCGGGTTCCTGCTTTTCGCCCGGCCGGTCATGGTGATCGGCGGGCTGCTGGCACTCCTCGCGCTGATCATGGCGGGAGACGGCGTCACGAAGATCGTGAGCGCATTCAAGGACAAGCTCGGCCAGGCTCGCTGGTGGACAATTTTCAATGGCATCATCAATCTCCTGCTGGCGCTGCTGATTTGGCGGCAGGGCGCCTCTACGGGTGCCGTTGTTCTTGGGGTAGGGCTCGGGCTCTACATTATGTCCACCGGATGGACGGCGCTGTTCGCTCCAGACAAAGGCATCGAAGACGTTGATGTCGCTCGGGCGACCAATGAACATCCGGACGAACGACTGGGCCTACCGCCGCACACCGAATTTGGCCGGCTCCGTGCCGCCGCCGTAGAGCGCGAAGCGGCTGCGCTGCCCATCGATGCCTTCTGGATCATCGTTCTGATCCTGGTGTTTTTTGCCATCCATGCCGGGCGCCTGCAGGCGGACTGGACCTGGCTTGGTTTGATTTCACCGCTGGTGGCTGTCATCGGCGACGTGCTCTCGGCTCTGCTCGTCGCCGTGCTGCTGCTTCCCGGATGGCTCAGCTGGCGGCGGCTTACGCGGCCCATCGAACGGCGCGCTTGGAAACGTCGCCTCTCGGATCAGACCCAAGCGAAATATTTGGGTCTTGGTGAGCAGGCCGTGAATTGGTGGCTTGACAGCCGCTTGCGGTGGGGCGTGCGCTTGCGGCTCACGCGCGGTTCGCTGCGAACCGCTGTCTCACAGTGGCTCCGCGCTGGCTTGCCCATCGTGGCCGTGGTCGTGGCCATCAATCCGATCTGGGGCTTCAGCTGGTACTTCAACACAGAGAACTGGGCGAGCGCCTTCTGGGAGAGGGTCACCGAAGCGCGGACTGACATCTGGCGCGCGGCGATGATCGCGGCCGTCGAGCGTGAAGTGCTGCCCACCGGCATAGCCAGGGCGGCGCTGTTTGAAGTGCGACCCGACGGCGTCAGCGACGCCACGGACTTCAGTTTTCTCGTCATCGGCGATCCCGGCGAAGGCGATCCGTCGCAGGCGTCATTGCGCGACCGCTATCTGGACCTTGGCCAGCGCCCTGACGTGAAGTTCCTCGTCGTGTCGTCGGACGTGATCTACCCTGGTGGCGCGATGCGCGACTACGAGTTCAATTTCTACCTGCCGTTCAAAGGTTTTGAGAAGCCGATCTATGCGATTCCCGGCAATCATGACTGGTTCAGCGCGCTCGACGGCTTTGCCGCGAACCTGATGGAACCGGTGGCCGCACAGGCGGCGATGGACGCGCGCGAGCAGTTGACTGCAGTGATCACCCCCCCCGATCGGCCCGGTGTCGCTAGTGCGATAAGCGAAGCAGCGCGGCTACGAAAGGAATATAGTGTCCGCACCGGCGAGCAGCGCGCTCCGTTCTTCGAGATCCACGGGCAGGAGTTCTCTCTAATTGCCGTTGACACCGGTATCCTGCGCCGCATCGATCCCGCTCAGGCGAAGTGGCTTGAAGAAGCGCTGTCGCGAGCGCGGGGCCGGTTCACGATGGTAATCCTCGGCCATCCGCTCTATGCGGGCGGCGGCTACCAGGGAACCGACGAAGCATTCGGTAGCATCCATCGTCTCCTGCGGCAGTATCAGATTCCGATCGTAATGGCGGGCGACACCCACGACTTCGAGTACTACCGCGAAGAATATAACAGCGGCGACGGCCTGCGGGCGATGAATCACTTCGTCAACGGCGGCGGCGGCGCCTATCTCAGTATCGGCACTGCGCTCGACTGGCCTTCAGCGGCACCTGTACAGGACTGGGCGTTCTACCCGAGCACGGAGGCCGTCCGCGCGAAGCTCGAGAACGAGACCGGCCGGTGGAAATGGCCGGTTTGGTGGTGGATCAAGCGCTTCAACGCCTGGCCGGCGTCGGTGGAAGCGCTCTCCGGAATGTTCGACTTCAATCGAGCGCCGTTCTTTCAGAGCTTCATGGAAGTTCGCGTGGAGGGCTCTGCGCGACGGGTGCGATTGATACTGCATGGCGTTCACGGCCCGCTCCGTTGGCGCGATCTTGAGATCGGCGGCGCGGTTCGTCCAAAGGGTGCAAGCCCGGACGACCCGGCCGAGTGGGTTGTGGCGATGGAGAAATGATGGAGCGTTGAAACGCGAGGGTGCCATAAAGGGTTAGGCGTCTGGTGAAGGGAATGAGGGAAAACTAGTGAACAACAAAGAGATGAACCATTTTATCAAAAAGGCACGCAAATTGGCTAAGCCTTTCCGTGTGACCGACGATAGCTTCCGTCTGAAAGATATCGACCCCGGAGACACTTTGGATTTCACATCCGAGGACAAACCACGCGCTAAGGAAGCGCTTGCTATGGGAGTCTCTCTGCTTGCCGAGCTTCAGGATATGCTTTACGCGCAGGACCGCTGGGCGGTGTTGCTGATCTTTCAGGCGATGGACGCCGCGGGGAAAGACGGCGCGGTCAAGCATGTGATGTCTGGAGTAAACCCGCAGGGTTGTCAGGTATTTTCCTTCAAGACGCCAAGCCCCGAGGAGCTGGACCATGATTATCTTTGGCGTTGCTTTAGACATCTGCCGGAACGAGGTCGCATCGGGATCTTCAACCGTAGCTACTACGAGGAAACGCTCATCGTACGGGTGCATCGAGAGTTTCTCGAGAGGCAGAAGCTGCCGCCTGAGCTGGTGACGAAGGACATTTGGCAAGAGCGGTTCCAGGACATCCGGTACTTCGAGCGATATCTTACTCGTAATGGCGTTGTCATTCGCAAGTTCTTTCTCCACGTCTCCAAGAAGGAGCAGAAAAAACGGTTTCTCGAACGGATTGAGGAGCCGGAAAAACACTGGAAGTTTTCTGCCAGTGACATCGAGGAGCGCCAGTATTGGGACGACTACATGGGAGCTTATGAGGACACGATCCGAAACACGGCGACCAAGCATGCTCCATGGTACGTTGTGCCCGCCGACAACAAGTGGTTCACCCGTGTTGTCGTCGCCGCAGCGGTGATCGAGGCGCTGTCTTCCCTGAACTTACATTACCCCGAGGTGAGCAAGGAGAAGTTAAAAGAGTTGGGGGCCGCAAAGAAGGCTCTGCTGGCGGGCCGATAAAAAGGAGGAGACCTGATGTTGAGTTTGCGCCTGTATTTTGTCATGTCGGCGCTGGGGCTGCTGTCGTGCTCATCCACCCAAGTGGTTAATCAGTGGAGTAACCCAGCCTATACATCTCCGTCATTTAAAAAAGTCATGGTCATCGGCGTGACCAAACAGAATGCCATACGGCGTAGCTTCGAAGATGAATTCTCGGCGCAGCTCAAAGCTGCGGGGGTTAACGCTGTTCCGAGCTATCTCTACATCGCACAGGACGACCCCGTCGGAGAGGCCGTTCTCAAACAGGCGATAAAAGAAGCCGGTGCCGACGGAATGCTCATTACGCGCCTCGTCCGTGTCCAGCAAAAGACTGAGATCGCGCCTGGCTACTATCCGCCGGATCCCGCGATGGCTGTTCATCCTTTGTATACCACTGCCTGGAACGACTACTACGAGCCTCCGATTGTTTATCACTCTGAGATTTACACTTGCGAAACGACTCTCTACGATACGGTCAAAAACCAGGTAGTGTGGAAGGGCACGGCGCAGGCGGAAGCCACGGGTAATATCAGTCAGGAAATCAGAGACTATGCTAATACGATAGTCGGAGAGTTAAAGGACAAAATGCTCATCTAAAGGGTTACTTACGATTAGAGCTTCGCTTCAGACAGGTGGCATCGGTTTGACCATCAAGCTCGAACTATAGAATTCACCGCAACCCCCGTTTTGTTTATCCAAAAATCTATTGAAATTGCTTTTGGCATTGCGCGAGTGGCTGAGTCCGCTAAGATAAATCAAAGAGGAGAGAGCAATGCCGGAAAAACTATCCAAGGAACAGTTGAAACTGATGGATGCCTACTGGCGTGCAGCCAACTATCTATCGGTGGGGCAAATTTATCTTTACGACAATCCGCTGCTGAAGAAACCGCTCAGCAAGGAGCACATCAAACCACGGCTCTTGGGTCATTGGGGTACCACGCCGGGATTGAACTTTATTTACGTACATCTCAACCGAGCGATTAAGGCGCATGACCTGGACATGATTTATGTCACGGGACCGGGACACGGCGGACCTGGACTGGTCGCCGATGCTTACCTGGAGGGGACGTATAGCGAGGTTTATCCGAATATTTCGCAGGACGAAGAAGGAATGAAACGGCTCTTCAAGCAGTTCTCTTTTCCCGGCGGTATTCCAAGCCACGTGGCTCCCGAAACGCCGGGCTCGATCCATGAAGGTGGCGAGCTGGGCTACGCGTTGAGTCATGCGTACGGCGCAGCCTTCGATAATCCTGATTTGATCGTCGCCTGCGTCGTCGGGGACGGGGAAGCAGAAACCGGGCCGATGGCTACCAGCTGGCATTCAAACAAGTTTCTCAATCCGGTGACCGATGGAGCGGTGCTGCCGATCCTGCATCTCAATGGCTACAAGATTGCTAATCCCACTCTGTTAGCGCGCATCAGTCATGAAGAGCTGGAGCAACTGTTTCGTGGATATGGCTACACGCCCTATTTCGTCGAGGGCGACGAACCGGAAAAGATGCACCAGCTGATGGCGGCCACCCTCGATCGAGTCATCTCGGAGATCGAACAAATTCAGACCGAATCTCGCAAAGTGGGCAGCGGGAAAGCCAAGCGGCCGCGCTGGCCGATGATTGTTTTGCGCACGCCCAAGGGCTGGACCTGTCCCGAAGAGATCGACGGCAAGCGCACCGAGGACTTCTGGCGCGCCCACCAAGTGCCGATGGGTGAGATGCATGAAAATCCCAAGCATGTGAAGATCCTCGAGCAGTGGATGAAAAGCTATAAGCCGAATGAGCTGTTCGACAAGACGGGCAAACTAGTTGCCGAATTATCCGAGCTGCCGCCAAAGGGCGAGCGTCGCATGAGCGCTAACCCGCACACCAATGGCGGCCTGCTGCTCAAAGATCTGCGCCTGCCCGACTTCCGAGATTATGCGATTGAAGTTTCGCGGCCGGGCGACGTCGATGCCGAGGCCACCCGTGTCATGGGACAGTTTCTGCGCGATGTGATGAAGCTCAACCTGGAAAATAGAAATTTTCGTCTGTTTAGTCCGGATGAGAACAACTCGAACCGTTGGCAGGACGTGCTTGATGTTACCAATCGCGCCTGGATGGCGGATCGCTATCCTTACGACGACCACCTGGCTCCCGATGGCCGGGTCATGGAGATGCTCAGCGAGCATCAATGCCAGGGATGGTTGGAGGGGTATCTGCTGACCGGGCGCCACGGTTTTTTCTCTTGCTATGAAGCATTCGTGCATATCATTGACTCGATGTTCAACCAGCACGCCAAATGGCTCAAAGTGAGTAACGAAATCACTTGGCGCCGGCCGATCGCATCGCTTAACTATCTTCTCTCCTCCCACGTTTGGCGCCAGGATCATAACGGCTTTAGCCACCAGGATCCCGGCTTCATCGATCATGTGGTCAACAAGAAAGCTGAAGTTGTGCGCGTCTATCTACCCCCCGACGCCAATTGTCTGCTCTCGGTAACGGATCACTGTCTGCGGAGTCGCAACTATGTAAACGTTATTATTGCCGGCAAACAGCCGGCCCCCCAGTGGTTGAATATGGACCAGGCGATCAAGCACTGCACTGCGGGCATCGGCATCTGGGAATGGGCGAGCAACGATCGCGGTGGTGAGCCCGATGTGATCATGGCCTGTTGTGGCGACGTGCCGACTCTAGAGACCCTCGCAGCGGTGGATCTGATGCGCCGCCACATTCCCGAGCTGAAAGTCAGAGTGATCAACGTCGTTGACCTCATGACCTTGCAACCGTCCACCGAGCATCCTCACGGACTCAGCGACAAAGACTTTGACGCGTTATTCACCACCGATAAGCCGGTCATATTTGCATTTCATGGATACCCCTGGCTGATTCACCGGCTCACGTATCGGCGCACCAACCATGAGAACCTCCATGTGCGCGGGTACAAGGAAGAGGGGACAACCACCACCCCCTTCGACATGTGTGTGCGTAACGATCTCGACCGCTTCCATTTGGTTGGAGATGTGATAGACCGCGTTCCGCAGTTGGGGGCGCGAGCGGCTTATGCCAAACAGGCGATCCGCGACGCGCTGATCGACCACGAGGAGTATATCTATGAGCACGGCGAGGACGCACCCGAAATCAGCGGTTGGAGGTGGGGGCAGTCCAAACCCGCAAAGTCCGGGCGCGCCAGTTCTACGGAGAGCGATAATGTCTGAGCCGGCTTGCCACATTTTGTCCAAGACGGGTCAGATCGCGGCTGGAGCAAACCTTCGTGTTGCGTGGCTCTGTTTTATGCTGGTACACCGCCAAGAGCGGAATCCCGTTTACCAATTCCCTGGTATAAGAGGCTTGCATCGGCTAGCGACATCGCCAATTGGCAATGGGGAGGCGAGTCCCGTTACCTGAATCATGGTCGTTACAAAAGAGTAAACGCAAAGGTGATGTCAATCGTCAAATCTTTAGCAGGTCTAGGTTGCATGCGCCGGCGGGTCAGCGATTTTGGATAGAGAAGACGCCAATCATGGCCGCTTTTTGCCGTTGTAGTATCGCCGGTCGCGACCTCCTTCTTAAGGACGTCTGACCGGCAAGCGAAGCGGCCATCGGATTTGGTAAAGGATCTAAGCTCTAAGGGATTTAGAAGCTAAAATCAGACCTAGCCTGATGGCAGAAGATTGCACTCTTTAATAGATATGCACAAAATAGGTTAGTAGACGATACGCTAAGAGTACCCATGGGTTTCCAATTGACGCCGACTTTATGCGAGGGTAACCACAATGGATGAACTGATTACGATTCAGCAGGTCGCTAGCTATTTGAAGGTCGACAGGTTTACCGTTTACCGATTGGTTACTCAAAAACGGATTCCCGCCTTCAAAGTGGGCGGACAATGGCGTTTCAAGCAAGAGATGATCGATTCTTGGCTTATGCGAAACTCAAACATGAGCGAACATAGGCCGCCGATAGCCCGTTAGTTTCGGTTACAAAGCCATTGGTGCCGCGTCTTGATCTTTGCCGGGGCTGCGCGTATTGAACACGCTAGCACTGCTGTGTATCTCTAGAGTCCACCATCCGGTTTGCAGCCCTGGGCAATGGGACACTACCTCGAGGGCCACCCCGCATCCCCGAGGGTGATGATTCCGGCGACCCTACCTTCCACCAAATTGCCTGCTCAGGTGCCCACGGCTTCCGGTCTCACCGCCTTCGCTCATTACTCATGCTGTGCATGCATTGTCGGATTAGGGTTAGCTTTTTCTAGGTTCAGGTCTTTCGCAAGAGTTGTCACTTGATCCGTAAATGCACCCCTTAAGCTTGGTCCTCGACTTGGCTCGAGGGCGAAAGCACTTCGAAGTGTACGGAGGCTTTGCTATCAGCTCGACGCCAGCGAGGATGGAGCCGATCTCGGCGTTGAGCGGCTCTTTTTCATCCTCAATTCCCACTTCAATCCTCAGTGGGTGAAACTGCCCCCGCTTGGGTCAGGTGGTGTCTGGCATCGCGCAATTGACACGAGTTTGCCCAGCGGCGAAGATTTCGCGGAGGCCGGGCAGGAGATTCCCATCGATCCGGCCGATCACTATAATTGCCAACCCGCGCAGTACAGTGGTGTTGCTCTCTCAGAAGCCCGGACCCGGGCGGCGGTCGAGAGTGATCGAGTTATCGGAACAGCACGCCGTGGAGCCGACGGGATGAAAACTCGAGGGGCAGCGCGGTGCAACGACACACGCCGGCGACTCTCGATGATCTACCCACTAGCATTTCTTACACATCGGCTGCCCTCAGGCCTAGATAGTTTTACCGTAACCTGCATTTTAAGCTGATCCTCGTCTGCAAAACTTTTGGGGTTTAGAGGTAGCACGAAGCGCGCAGCTTTGTTATAAGAAATCCGCGGCGCAAAAATCAGGCCCCCCTTTGGCCCCACCGACCGGCTGGGACCAGATTTCTTTAGGCAATTGAATAATACGGTGCGGTCCTTTGAGACTGCGCAGGCAGCAGACAGGGAAGGAGATTGGAGCGTGATGTTAACGGAAAAGTTCCGACGAGTACATTGTGACCCCGGACGGACGCTTGCTTGCGATGACAGATCGGATCCGAACCGAGCGTTGGGGTTTTTTTTAACTCTTGCCGCTGTGTTTTATCTGCTGCTGATTGCCGGCTGCGCGCCGACGCCTACCATTACACCGACGGTGCGTGCTCAGGCCGGATTGCCCAGGCCCGATCGAGTCCTGGTGAACGATTTTGAAATAGCCAATGCGGATAGCGAGCTTGATTTGGACCAAATGAGCACTGGCAGGCCTCGAACGGAAGAGGAAATGCGGGTAGGAAAAGCGGCCGCGCAAGTGCTGACCGGTAGCCTGATCGAGGAGCTAAAGAGCCGCGGCATCGCCGCGCAGCGCGCGAGCACAGCGGCGCCTCCTGAAATGAACACTCTCTCCATCAGAGGCCGGTTTCTGTGGCGGGACAAGGACCCTGGAGCGATGCGAGCTCGTGTTTGGTTTTATCAAGGCAGCGGGGTTAACTCTCGCCTTGTGGCGCAAACTGATGCCGACATACCCAGCGACTCGAAGCGCGCCACTGCGGTGATTGGCAGTAGCGCTTACACCGCAGCGCAGGAAGCCGATGCGAGACGCATGGCTCGAGAACTCGCCGAGCGGATAGCTCGTTACTACCGAGAACAAGGCTGGATTAATTCTTAGTTTTTGGCGGACGCCTTCGACGAACTCAATACCCGCGCAGAATCGCAACCTCATCATCGGCCATCGAGTGTGCAACTCCGGGCGAACGATTTGAAAAATTCGAAATTCAAAAAATGGCTTTCACGATGAAGCGACTGAAGATTTGTCTCATCAATCCAAAATTCGAACCCTCTTATTGGGGCTTCGACTATGCCTTGCCGCTCTATCCCGGAAACAAGAAGTGTACAATGACCACGGGCGCGCTGGCGCATCTCGCTGGTTTGGTGCCGGACCATGAGGTTTATCTGCTCGACGAAAACGTCGAGCAGATTGATTTCGAGTTTCTCAAAGGGTTCGACATCGTCGGCGTAACGGGAATGATAGTCCAGAGGGATCGCATGCGAGAGATCCTGAAAATCCTCCGTCAAATGGGGGCGTTCGCGGTCGTTGGTGGGGCTTATGCTTCCGTGGATGAACCCTTCTTCGACGGCCTGTGCGACGTCTTGTTTTCCGGCGAGGCCGATGAGACCTGGCCCGAATTCGTGAAGTGCTTTGCCGCCGGCAAAAAGCATAAAAAGCTTTACCAACAGGAAAGTCCCACGGACATGACCCGGGTGCCCAAACCGCGGGTCGACCTGCTCAAGGTTGACCGGTACGCGTCGGGATCGTTGCAATTCTCGCGTGGTTGTCCGTTTCAGTGTGAATTCTGTGACATCATCGTAACCTTCGGCCGCCGCCCGCGCACAAAGCGTCCCGAGCAGGTGATCGAGGAGCTCGATGAAATGTACCAAGCCGGTTTCTTTTCCTGCTTTATTGTCGACGACAATTTCATCGGCAACAAGAAATCAACTAAAGAGTTGCTCAGGCTGATTATTCCTTGGCAACAAAAGCACGGTTACCCGTTGCGCCTCACTACGGAGGCGAGCGTTAATCTCGCCGACGACGCCGAGCTTCTCGAGTTAATGTACCAGGCGAATTTTCGCTCGGTGTTTATCGGGATTGAAACACCGAGAGTGACGTCTCTCAATGAAACCAGAAAGTTTCAAAACACCCGGGGAGATTCCCTGGACGCCAAGCTAGCGCGAATTCAGAACGCCGGCTTGGACATCAGTGCCGGGTTCATCGTCGGATTCGATAACGATGATGAGACAATTTTTGAGGATCAGTTTCGATTCATTCAGGGCAACGGGATTTTATTGGCGATGGTCGGCATGCTTGCTGCGGTGCCGAAGACTCCGCTTTTTGAAAGGTTGAGGAAGGAAGGTCGTCTACGTCTACATGACGCCAATTGCAACATTGTACCGAAGCAGATGACTGCCGCTGAGCTGCAGCAGGGGTACTGGCAGCTTCTCAAGCGGCTCTACACACCTCAAGCGTTTCTCGATCGATACTTCACAATCTATCAATATCCGGAATTTCGCCGCCGGCGGGCGGAAATGTTCGCTAGGGCCAAGGAAAATAAAGCCATGCACGCCCTCGCCTACGGGTTAATCCTGGGATGGAAGCTGTTTTGGGCGCTGCTCAAAGACGGCAGTCTGCTGCAGGTCGGAGGCGTGTATTTGCGGTACTTTTTCAAACAGATGCGGCGTTATCAAAGAGGTATCTTCGGCTTTGCCCAGTTCATGAATCGGTGCGTGACCCACTGGCATTTCTACAAATTTACCCGCGAAGGTACCGCGGGAAAACTCCGCCTCTTTAATTCGGGCTAGTGGGAACCGGCCAGAAGCAGACGAGCTCGCGACGGTCTT
>Ga0081455_10001301_pt1 | contig 31004 bp, 18 predicted proteins | sample TabmetS3T2R1_FD_70207 | JGI IMG/M metagenome (GOLD analysis project Ga0081455, IMG submission 70207) | Tabebuia heterophylla rhizosphere microbial communities from the University of Puerto Rico - S3T2R1 | ecosystem: Host-associated > Plants > Roots > Rhizosphere ... | reverse complement strand
CCGCTGATCTACTGGCTGCTGCGCATGATCCCGCCGCTGCCCAGGCTGGTGCGATTTCCCGCAATCCGGCTGCTGATCGGTCTGGAGCCGACCGAGCAGACGCCGATGAAGATGCCGTGGTGGCTGTTGCTGCTGCGCCTGTTGCTGGCCACCGCGCTGATCCTCGCCGTCGCCCGGCCGCTGCTCAACCCGCAGGCCGACCTGCCCGGAAAAGGACCGCTGCTGCTGGTGATCGATGACGGCTGGTCGTCAGCCCCGGGTTGGACGACGCGGATTGCCCATGCCGAGCGGCTGATCCAGCGGGCCGAGCGCGCCAACCGGCCGGTCGTGCTGACCGGCACGGCGCCTTCTTCCCTCGACACGCCTGCGCCCAAGCGCGGGGCCATGCGGCCCGACGAGGCGCGTACGCTGCTGCGCGCGCTGCGCCCCAAGCCCTGGCCAACCGACCGCACCGCGGCGGTGACGGCCATTGATCAAATGCAGGTCGATCCCAGCGCCTATGCCGTGTGGCTGAGCGACGGGCTGCAGGACGAAGGCGCGGAGAAGCTCACCGATCGCCTGCGCCGCTTCGGCGGCCTGCAGGTGCTGCTGCCGGACCAGGCTGCAACACCTCTGCTGTTGCTGCCACCCTCGCCTGAAGGGCGCGACTTGAAAGTGCAGGCGCTACGGGCGGTCGCTGACGGGCCGCGCAAGGTCGCCGTCCAGGCCGGCGACGACCAAGGTCGCGTAGTGGCGCGCTTCGATATCGACTTCGGCGCCACCGCCACCAAGGGCGAAGGCACCCTGCAGGTGCCGATCGAGATGCGCAATCGCATGGCGCGGCTCGACATCGAGAGCCAGGGCGGTGCGGGCTCGACCGTGCTTCTGGACGAGCGCAGCCGTCGCCGGCCGGTCGCCATCTTGGGCGAGCGGCCGACCGCGGCCGGCCAACCGTTGTTGCAGGAAGTCTACTTCCTGGAGCGCGCCCTCGATCCCTATGTCAGCCTGACGATCGGCGATCGCGAGACGGTGTTGAACCGCAACACCGCCGTGTTGCTGGTCCCCGATGGCGCCGCGCCCTCGCCCGGTGACCGCGAGGAGATCGCCAAATGGATCGAGCGTGGCGGTGTCGCCGTGCGCTTCGCCGGGCCCAATCTCGCCACCGGCAACGACCCGCTGGTGCCGACGCCACTGCGGCTCGGTGATCGCGCGCTGGGCGGCATCATGAGCTGGGGCCAACCCGCGACGCTCACCGAGTTCCCGGCCAACAGCCCGTTCCTCGGCATCACCGTCCCCAAGGATGTACGTATCTCCCAACAGGTCCTGGCCGAGCCGACGCCCGACCTTGCCGACAAGACCTGGGCGCGGCTGACCGACGGCACGCCGCTGGTGACCGGCGAGAAGCGTGGCCAGGGCTATCTCGTGCTGGTGCACACCACCGCCAACACCGGCTGGAGCAACCTCGCGATCTCGGGTCTTTTCGTCGACATGCTGCAGCGGCTGGTAACCTTGTCCCGTGGCGTCGCCGGCGACGGCATCAACAAGGCGCTGAAGCCGTGGCGTACGCTGGACGGCTTCGGCCGGCTGGGTGCGCCGCCTGCCGGTGCGCAGATGCTGCCGGCTGACGCGCAAGAGAGCTTCAAGCCCAGGCCGACCACACCGCCTGGCCTCTATGGCGATGAGAACGCGCAGGTCGCCTTCAATATCGGCGGCCACGTCGACACGCCCAAGCCGCTCGCCTTGCCTAGCGGTGTCAGCACCGACCGGCTGAGCGAAGGCGGCGAGACGGATCTATCGCGTTGGTTCCTGCTGGCAGCCATGATCCTCTTGTTGGCCGACCTCTTCATCTCCTTGTGGCTGCGCGGCCTGTTGGGACGGGCGCTGCGGTTTGCCAGTGGACGGGGCCGTGCGGCGCCAGCCGCGTTGTTGCTCTTGGTTGCGTTCTTCTTGCCGCCGCCGGACGCGATGGCGGCCGACCAGCAGTCCAAGCCCGGGCCGCCACCGCTCAGCGAGGAGCAGGCGCTCAAGGGCGCGCTCGACATCCGGCTTGCCTACGTCGTGACCGGCGACAAGGAAGTCGACGATATCAGCCGTGCCGGCCTGGAAGGGCTGAGCGAGGTGCTGCGCAGCCGCACCTCGGTCGAGCCGGCCGATCCTGTCGGCCTCGATCTCGACAAGGACGAGCCACGGCTCTATCCGCTGATCTATTGGCCGATCACATCGACGCAGCCCACCCTCTCGGCGCGCGCCTCGGCCGCGCTCGACCGCTACCTGCGCACGGGCGGCATCATCTTCATCGACACGCGCGACCAGCAGATGGCCTTCGACCGGCCATCTGGCGGCAATCCCGACCTGAAGCGGCTGCTCGCCGGTATCGAGACGCCGCCGTTGATCGCCATGCCGCAGGACCATGTGCTGACCAAGTCGTTCTATCTCCTGAGCGACATGCCGGGACGCTGGCAGGGCGGCAAGATCTGGATCGAGGCGGGCAGCGGACGCGTCAATGACGGCGTAACCACGATCATCATCGGCGCCAACGACTATGCCGGCGCCTGGGCGACCGACCAGCGCGGCCGCGGGCTGATGCCGGTGCAGGGCGGCGAGACACAGCGCGAGATGGCCTATCGCGTGGGTGTCAACATCGTCATGCATGCCCTGACCGGCAACTACAAGGACGACCAGGTGCACATCCAGGACATCATGCAGAGGCTCCGGCGATGAACGCGACCTCCGCTGTTTCCATCGCCTTCGACCCGCTGCTCGGCTGGACCGTGCTGGCCGTGCTGGGTGGCATCGGGCTGGTCCTAGTGCTGCTCGGCCTGCGCGCGGGCGCGCGCGGCACCATGCTGCGGCTGGGCGCGCTGGTCGTGGTGCTGGCGGCCCTCAGCAATCCCTCGCTGATCGAGGAACAGCGCAAGCCGATCGCCGACGTGGCGTTGGTGGTGACCGACGATTCCGATTCCATGGCGATTGGCGAGCGGCGCCAGCAGGTCCAGGCGGCCAAGGAGGCGTTGAAGAGAAAGCTTGGTCAGCAGGAAGGGCTGGAGGTGCGTGAGGCCAATCTGCCGCCCTCGCACATCCAGCTGGGCAGCGAGCGGCCCGGCGGCACACGCCTGATCGAGACCATGCGCTCGGCCCTGGTCGACGTGCCGCCCGAGCGGCTCGCCGGCGTGGTGCTGCTGACAGACGGCCAGGTCCATGACGTCCCGCAGGGTTTGCCGCCGGAGCTCGGCGGAGCGCCCGTGCATGCACTGATCGCAGGCAAGAAGGGCGAGCGCGACCGGCTGATCGTGCTTGAGCAGTCACCGCGCTTCGGCGTGGTCGGCCGCGAGGTGACCACGAAGTTCCGCATCGAGGACCAGGCCGGAGGCACGGCGCCTGTGACGCTGTCGGTCGGTGGCGAGGTCGTGCGACGCATGGATGTGCCGGTGGGCAAGTCGATCGAGCTGCCGATCACCGTGGGCAATCCCGGCGCCAACGTCGTCGAGCTCGACGTGGCGCCCGGCCAGAACGAGCTGACGCTCGACAACAACCGCGCCCTGTTCACGATCAACGGCGTGCGCGACCGGTTGCGCGTGCTGCTGGTCTCGGGCGAGCCCTACCAGGGCGAGCGGGCGTGGCGGAACCTGCTCAAGAGCGACCCCGCGGTCGACCTTGTGCATTTCACCATCCTGCGCACGCCGCAGAAGGACGATTTCACGCCGGTGCGCGAGCTCTCGCTGATCGTCTTCCCGATGCGCGAGCTGTTCGAGCAGAAGCTCAAGGAATTCGACCTGATCATCTTCGATCGCTACGAGTCGGGGAACCTGATCACGCGCGACTACTTCCGCAACATCGCCGAGTACGTGAAAAGCGGCGGCGCGCTCTTGGTCTCGGTCGGGCCGGTGTTCGCCACCCAACGCTCGCTCTACCGCACGCCGCTGGGCGGCGTGTTGCCGGCGGCGCCGCTGGGTGACGTGCTGGAGACTGGCTTCAAGCCCAAGGTGACCGACATCGGCCAGCGCCATCCCGTCACCGCGAACCTGCCCCAGGCCGGCGATCCCGGGAAAGAGCCCGAGTGGGGCCGCTGGTTCCGGCTGGTCACCGGGCGCACCGAGCACGGCAACGCCATCCTCGCCGGCGCCGAGGACAAGCCGCTGGTGATCCTCGACCGTGTCGGCGATGGCCGCGTGGCGCAGCTCATGTCCGATCACCTGTGGCTGTGGAACCGTGGTATCGATGGCGGCGGGCCGCAGCCAGAGCTGGTGCGCCGCATCGCCCACTGGCTGATGAAGGAGCCCGACCTCGAGGAGGAGGCGCTACGCGCCACCTCGGTCGGCGGCCGCATCGAGGTGACGCGGCGCACGCTCGCCACCTCCTTCCCGCAAGTGACGATGACGGCGCCGGACGGCTCGACCAAGACGATCGAGCTGCGCCAGACCAGCCCTGGCCTTGGCCTCGGCGTGATCGATGTCGACAAGCCTGGCCTCTATCGCTTCGACGACGGCACGCTGCGCACAGTGGCTGCGGTCGGCAATCCCGATCCGCTGGAATTCTCCGACGTGCGCGCGACCGACCAGAAGCTGAAACCGCTGGTCGAGGCGTCAGGCGGCACGACAGTGTGGCTGGCCGACAACACCGACCCCGAGATCCGCTCGGTGCGGCCGGGCCGCGCGGCCGGCGGCTCCGACTGGATCGGGCTCCGGCGTAACGAGGGCTACACGGTGGCCGGCATCAACCAGCTGCCGCTGCTGCCGGGCATCCTGGTGGCGCTGGCCTTCCTGGTGGCGCTCGGCAGCGCGTGGTGGCGCGAGGGACGGTAGACCTCGGCTCAGCCGCGCCGCGCTGGCTGGAAGAGCTCGACCAGATTGCCCGAAGGGTCGATCAGCAGGACTTGTGAGCCGCCCGGCCCTGTAACCACATCGTTGCGGAGCTGCACGCCTTCGGCGCGCAAGCGCGCGACCTCGCCAGCAAGATCCTCGACAAGGAGATGGATACGATTCCAGCCGCCAGGGCTCGGCTTCTCGCCATCCGCCATCGCGCGACCGGCCGAGCTCTTGGGGCCGCTCAGCAGCAAGCGCAGGGAGCCAAGCTTCACGTCGGCGAAGGCAGGCGCCTGATTGGAGATCAGCGCGAAGCCGAGGTGCCGCGTGTACCACGCGACGGCCTCCTCGACGTCATCCACCATGTATCGGACGTTGACGGTATCCGGCGGCGACATGGCCGCGAGCCTACGCCTGCGGGCGGGCCGCCGCCAACTCGTTCCTTTCCTCGGATTTCGTCGTTTCCGAGGCCTTCTCGCGATCGCGACCCAGGACGCGCTGCACGACGACGAAGAATACCGGCACCATCAGGAGCGCCAGCACAACGACCGCGATCATGCCGCCCATGACGCCAGTGCCCAGCGCCTGCTGGCTCTTGCCGCCAGCGCCGACCGCGATGGTCATCGGCAGCACGCCGAAGACGAAGGCGAAGCCGGTCATCAGGATCGGCCGGAAGCGCAGCTTGCAGGCCTCCAGCGTCGCCTCGACCAGCGGCTTGCCATGGGCGCGCAGGTCCTTGGCGAACTCGATGATCAGGATGGCATCCTTGGCGGCGAGCCCGATGATGGTGATGAGGCCCACCGTGAAATAGACGTCGTTGGATAGCCCACGCAGGTTGGCGGCGATCACTGCGCCGGTCATGCCGAGCGGCACCGTCAGCAGCACGGCGACTGGAATCGTCCAGCTCTCGTAGAGCGCTGCCAGGCAGAGGAAGACCACCAGCGCCGAGAGCGCGAGCAGGAACGGCGCCATCGAGCCCGAAAGCTTCTCCTGCAGCGATTGCCCCGCCCATTCATAGCCAAAGCCGCGCGGCAGCTGGGCGGCGAGCCGCTCCATCTCGGCAATGGCATCGCCGCTGGTATAGTCGGGCCTCGCCTCGCCGCTGATGCGGACCGCCGGATAGTAGTTGAAGCCGACGATCTGCGTCGGGCCCTTCGCCCATTCGACGGTGGCGAAGGAAGAGAACGGCACGAGCTGGCCGTCGGCGTTCTTCACGTAGTAGGACAGGATGTCGTCGGCCCGCATGCGGCCCGCCGCGTCGCTTTGCACGATGACGCGCTGCATGCGGCCACGGTTGGGAAAGTCGTTGATATAGTTCGAGCCGAGATTGGTCGAGATCGTGTTGTTGATGTCCTCGAAGGTCACGCCGAAGGCCATCGCCTTCTCGCGATCGATCATGAGGTTGACCAGCGGCCCCTCGGGCAGGCCCTCGACATAGACGTTCTGCAGCACCGGGCTGGCGTTGGCTGCCTTCAGCAGCTGATCGCTGGCCGCCATCAGCGCGGCATAGCCCTTCTGCGCACGGTCCTGCAGGCGGAAGCTGAAGCCGCTCGAGTTCCCCAGATTGTCGATCGGCGGCGGCTGCAGGGCCGAGATGTCGGCGTCGCGGATCGACCTCAGGTCGCGATTGACGTCCTCGACGATGGCGGCCGCCGACTCCTTGGGTCCGCGCTCGGACCAGTCCTTCAAGGTGATGAAGGCCTGCGCCGTGTTCATGCCCTGGCCAAGGAAGCTGTAGCCAGTCAGGAAGGTCACTTCCTTGATGCCGGGCTTGCCGGCCAGATAGCGTTCGACCGCTTCGACTGCTGCCTGGGTGCGATTGTAGGAGGCGTCGGCCGGCGTCTGCACATCGGTGGTGATGAAACCTTGGTCGTCGATCGGCAGGAAGCCGCCTGGCATGCGCACGAATCCCCAGCCCAGGCAAACGAGCAGAGCCGCATAGATCGCCATCAGCCGGCCAGTGCGCTTGAGCGACCAGCCGACGACGCCGGCGTAGCGGTCACGCACGGCGTCGAGGCCTCGATTGAACAGGCCGAACAGGCCACGCCCCTTGGTGGGAGAATGGCCATGCGTGTGGCCGGCAGGAATCGGCTTCAACAGCGTGGCGCAGAGCGCGGGCGTCAGCGACAGCGCCATCAGCGACGAGAACCCGACGGCGGCCACCATGGTCACCGAGAACTGGCGGTAGATGATGCCGACCGAGCCGGGGAAGAAGGCCATCGGCAGGAACACCGCCATCAGCACCAGGGTGATGCCGACGATGGCGCCGGTGATCTGCGACATCGCCTTGCGCGTCGCCTCCTTGGGCGACAGCCCCTCCTCGGCCATGATGCGCTCGACATTCTCCACCACGACGATGGCGTCGTCGACCAGGATGCCGATCGCCAGCACCATCGCGAACAGGGTCAGCATGTTGATCGAATAGCCCAGCGCCAGCAGCACGGCGCACGCGCCAAGCAGCGCCACCGGCACCACGATGGTCGGGATGATGGTGTAGCGGATGTTCTGCAAGAACAGAAACATCACCACGAAGACCAGCACCACGGCTTCGATCAGGGTCATGACGACCTTCTCGATCGAGGCCTCGACGACCGGCGTGATGTTGTAGGGGATCTGGTAGGTGATGTTGGCGGGGAAGAAGCGCGACAGCTCCTTCATCTTGGCCTCGACGGCGCTTGCCGTCGCGAGCGCATTGCCGGTCGGCGCGAGCAGCACCGACAGGCCAGCGGTCGGCTTGCCGTTCAGCCGTGTCGTGAACTGATAGCCCATGCCGCCGATCTCGATGCGCGCCACGTCGCGCAGCCGCACGGTCGAGCCGTCGGGATTGGCGCGCAGCACGATCGCGCCGAACTCCCCGGGCGTGCCGAGCTGGCCCTTCACCAGGACCAGGGCGGCGACCTTCTGGCTGGTGCGGCTGGGCTCCGCACCGACGCTGCCCGAGGCGACCTGCGCATTCTGGGCGCTGATCGCCGCCGTCACGTCATCGGCGCTCAGGTTGTAGCCGACCAGCTTCGCGGGATCGATCCAGACGCGCAGCGCGCGCTCGGTCGAATAGAGGGTCGCGCGGCCGACGCCAGGGATGCGCCGGATCTCGCCCAGCACGTTGCGCACCATGAAGTCGCCCAGGCCGACCTCGTCGAGGCTGCCGTCGGTCGAACTCAGCGTAATAATCTGCAGCACCGCGCTCGAGGCTTCCTCGATCAGGATGCCCTGCTGGATCACGGCGCGCGGCAGGCGCGCCTCGACACGCTTGATGCGGTTCTGCACCTCGACCGAGGCCATGCTGGGATCGGTGCCCGGCACGAAGTTGGCGATGATCTCGACCTGGCCCAGCGAATCGGACGCGGACTCGAAGTTGAGGATGCCCGACGCGCCGTTCAGCTCCTCCTCGATCAGACGCGTCACGGAGTTGTAGAGGTTCTCAGGCGAGGCGCCGGGGTAGCTTGTGCTGATCGAGATCGAGGGCGGTGCGATGATCGGGTACTGCGCGATCGCCAGCAGCGGGATCGAGATCAGGCCAATCAGGCAGATGAAGAGGGCGACGACCCAGGCGAAGATCGGCCGGTCGATGAAAAAGCTGGCCATGCAGCAGCGCTATCGCGAGCCGACGATCTGCGTTGCCGGCGGTTTCTCGACCTCCGCTGCCTGGACGGCCGACCGCGGCTTGACGCTGTCGCCGGCGGCAAACTTCTGGAATCCGTCGATCACGACTCGATCGCCCGGCTTCAGGCCCTCGACCACCAGCCAGCGGCCATCCTGCGCTGCGCCGAGCCGCACCGTCTGGAGGGCGGCGCGATTGTCGTCCTTGATGACGAACACCTCGCTGCCGCCGCCGCCGTTACGCTGCACCGCCTGCTCCGGAATCGTGATCGCGTCGCTGTCGACACCCTGGTCGATCAGCACGCGCACATACATGCCAGGCAGGAGCTCACGGTTGGGATTGGGGAACTGGCCGCGCAAGGTCACCTGGCCCGAGGTTGCGTCGACGCGTGCTTCAGAGAACAGCAGCTTGCCGGTGTGCGCATAAGGCGTGCCATCATCCAGCACCAGCCGCACCTTCACCGCGTCGGGCGCGATGCGCTCCAGGTCGCCCGTCTCGAAAGCGCGACGCAGCCGGCTGAGCTCGGCGACCGACTGGGTGAAGTCGGCATAGATCGGATCGAGCTGCTGGATGGTGGCGAGGTTGGTGGCGTCGTTCTGCACCACCAGTGCGCCTTCGGTGGCGCGCGCAGCACCGATGCGGCCGCTGATCGGCGCGCGGACCGTGGCATATTCGAGATTGAGCCGGGCGCGCGCGACATCGGCCTCGCGGGCGGCGAGGTCGGCCTTGCTCTGGGCCACGGTCGCGACAGCGATCTCGTGCTGGGCCGTCGAGACAGCTTGGCTCTTCACCATCGCAGCCGAACGGGTTGCCTGCTGAACAGCGAGATCGAGCGACGCCTTGGCGCGCTCGAGCGCCGCTTCGCTCGCCTGCAGCTCGACCTCGAACGGCTTGGGATCGATCTGATAGAGCGGGTCGCCCTCCTTCACGTCGCTGCCCTGCTCGAACAGGCGCTTGGTGACGATGCCGGAGACTCGCGGGCGGACGTCAGCCACCCGCGTCGATGCCACGCGACCGGGCAGCTCGCGCACCAGGGAAAAGGGCTCGGCCTTCACCGTGACGATGCCGACATCCGGCGGCGCCGACTTGGGGGCTTCTGCGGAAGCATCCTCATTGCAGGCCGAAAGAACGAGACCCAATCCGAGCAGCCAAACCGAGGCCAACGTCGACGATCGATCGATCCGCATCTTTCTCCCCAACGCTTACGCACACGCAGACACAGCCTCTCACCCGTCCGCCCTGAGCGGGCGAGACGGTTGTCCTCGAGCGATTCCTTCCCGGTAAGTCTTGGACTGAAGCTTCGACAGACAATGTGGCGAGATGGGGACGAACGGCGGGCTGCCAAGCTTTCAGCCATGCGGCGCGGTGCCTCAGTCGCTGTGCAACGTCACGAAAGGTTCATGGGAACGCAGCCGGCCTATAGAGCTTGCGCTGGAGGCTCCAGCGCTCCGCCAGCAGCTCGGCGATCCGCGCGGCCAGCAGGCGATTGCCCCGACTCTCATCCTCGGCGCCATAGCGAAGGTAATGGACATCGTCGGCGTAGATCGACCCCGCCTCGTGCCGGAAGACGTCTCCCAGATCGTAGACGGGAAGTCCCCGCTCGCGCAGGGTCATCATGCCGTCGACGATGCGCCGATAGAGGCCGCCGTACGACAGGTCTCCGACGACGCGCTTCTCGTCGTCCGTGAGCGTCTTGCCCCAGGCCGGCACGGGCTGGAAGAAATAGGCGGTCTTCACGCCATTATCCTGCGCCACCGCTTCCTCGGCCCGCATGTACTTCTGGTACAGGCCGAGCTGCAGGTCGAACACCTCGTCGGCATTGCCGCGGACCTCCTGCGGCAAGGTGAACATCTTGCTGATCGTGGTGTGCTTGTTGGCCTTGACGCTCGCCGGGCTCTTGGCCGTCGCCTCGATGGCGCGAACGACAAGATAGGCGGCATGCGACTGTCCAAGAATCGGATCACGCGCGAGATCGCCGGCGAGGCGGCCCATGACCCAACCGATCGCGGCATCGCCGAAATTCCCATCGGCGACAAAGGGATTGACCTGATGGAAGTTGGCGGCCGGCGCTTCGAGTCGCTCGAACGCATTGGGCAGGAAGTAGTAGTGCTCGTTGTAGCCGCCGAGCGAGACCATCGCATCGACCGAGCTGGCGTAGAGCGAGAACAGGATGAACGGCTGCGGCTCTTTCCACGCACCATCGGCACCGGCGAGAACCATCCATGGCTTCCCGTTGGGGCTGACGTAGTTGTTGTTCAGCTCCTCCTCGAGGTAGCGCGGCGCCGGCGGCCGCTGGTTCTGCACCAGCTGTGCGGCCACCGAGCCGCCGATGACGAGGACGACATAGCGGTCCTGCGGCTTGATGGTCGGAAGATCCGGCTTGAACAGGCCGACGTTGTTCACCCACGGCAGACCGCATGGCGGGTTGGCGTGATGGACGAAAGCGACATAGGGATGCGGATAGAGCGTGTCCTCATAGCGGCAGGCCGTGTCCTTGCCCCGGTCGCGCACGTAGGTGTTTTGAGTGCGTTCGAACAATTCAGCAGCGGGGGTGTAGCGACCGTCCTCGATTGTAAGCCAAGCCGTTGCCCCAACCTCGATCACGGCCAGTGCGAGCACGATGCCGAGAACGATCGAAATCAGCCGAAAGAGACGCTGCTTCATCGACACCCCGAATTGGAGATGAAGAGGCACACATGGCTATCTCTGCGTCGACTACAACCCCTGCCCGCCTGCCACGGAGATCGCCTGCCCCGTCACCCATGATGCAAAGGGCGACGCGAGGAACAGCGCGACTTGGGCGATCTCCTCCGCGGTGCCCATGCGGCCGAAGGGAATCGAAGCCAGCGTGGTCTTGTACAGCGTGGGATTCTCGGTCTTGCGCCGGTCCCAGATGCCGCCGGGAAACTCGATCGAGCCGGGCGCGATGCAATTCACGCGGATGCGGTCCTTGGCATAGAGCGCCGCTTGCGTGGTGGTGTAGTGGACCACCGCCGCCTTGATCGCGCCGTAGGGCGGCTGTCGTGCCGCCGGATGAAACGCCGCGATGGACGAGATGTTCACCACGCTGCCCTGGCTCTGCCGCAGCGCCGGCAATGCCTCTTGCGTGGCATGAACGATGGCCATCATGTCGACAGCGAGATTGCTGGTCCAACCCTTGTCGTCGTCCGACGACCCGAAGGCCGAGGCATTGTTCACCAGAAGGTCCGCGCCACCGAGCGCGACGACGGCCTCGCGCACGTAGCCACGCACCGCTTCGCCCTGCGCGAGATCGGCGCTGGCGGCATGTGCCTTGCGACCGAGCTTGGCGATCTCCGACCGGGTTTCCTCGACGGCTTTCGGATCACGCGCGCAGATCGACACATCGCCGCCGCAGGCCGCGAAGCCGAGCGCGATGGCCCTGCCGATGCCCCGGCTGCCGCCGCACACGATGGCCTTCTTCCCGGTGAAATCGATCTTCATCAAGTCATCTCCTGTCGAGGTCGTCAGTCGAGGTAGTTCAGGGCAGCGCCCGGCCGCGGCCAGTCGAAGGCGGCCAGCTTGCCATGCATGGACAGAGTCGCAAACGCCGTGCGCCGGTCGGGACCGCCAAAGCAGACATTCGTGACGATGGGATCGGGCAAAAGATACTGATCGACGCGGCTGCCGTCCGGCCAGATGTCGCTCACGCCGCCGTTGACGATGGTGGCGACGCAGACATGGCCCTCGGAGTCGACCGCGAGCGAATCGAATAACTGATTGTTGCCGAGAGCCGCGAGCACCCTGCCGTTTGTCGCATCGACAGCGAGCATGCCGGGCGCTTCCAGATCGAAGGCCAAGCACCGCGCCGTCGGCGTCTCCGCCACATAGAGCCGCTTGCCATCCGGCGAAAGGCCGATGCCGTTGGGATGATCGAGCGGAAAGATCTTCCGTTCGATCAGCGAGCCGTCGGCCTGCGCATAGTAGATGCCGCCTTGCGTCGAGTTGCTGCCGCGATACTTGACGAAGTCGGTGAACCAGAAGCCACCGCGGTCGTCGAACACGAGGTCGTTGGGCGCACCGAGCGATCGGCCGGCGCAGTGGTCGTACAGCGTCTCGGCCTTGCCGGTCGCGAGATCGACGACCTGGATCGATCCACCGGCTGCATCCGGCGCCGACCCGATGGGGAGCGTATTGCCGCCGCCGTCGACGATCCACTCCGGCCCGCCGTTGTTGGTGACGTAGACGCGGCCATCGGGCCCGACGGCGGCGCCGTTCGGTCCGCCGCCGAGCTCGGCCACCACCTCGACCCTGCCGCGCGGCGTCACACGTGTGAGCGTCTGGCGCCGCATCTCCACCAGGATCACGGCGCCATCGGGCATGGCGATCGGGCCTTCGGGAAACTGCAGCCCGCTCGCCAGCTCCCGGACCGCCGGAGTGATCTTGTCTATCCGCACCCCCAACGGTAGCTCACAACAGGACGAAGTCGCCAGCGGAGAGGTTGGTCACCCCGTTGAGCGTGGCCACCAGGGTACGATCGAGCACGGGGCTGTTGCCGTCGGGGTCGGTCCACAGCCGGCCGGTATCGGTCTCGAACAACATCACCGGACCGGGTGCATTGGCTTGCGGATCGGTGCCGAGGACGAGCTTGAAGGGATTGGCGGCGTCGAAACCGAAGTCCGCGCTCCACAGCTCGATCTTGTCCTGGCCGCGCACGAAATCGGTGATGACATCGGCGCGCCAGTCCTGGCCGACCAGGCCTTCCGTATCGAACCCGAACTCGAAGATGTCGTTGCCGTTCCCGCCGGTCAGGATATCGGCGCCTCCGCCGCCCACCAGATAGTCGTTGCCGTCCCGACCATTGAACCGGTCGTCGCCGAGGCTGCCCTCGAAACGGTTGTCTGCGGCATCGCCTCTGAAAGTGTCGTCGTCAATGGTGCCCTTGAAGATCTCGATACCCTTGAAGGTGTCGTTCTTGGCAATGCCGTCATTCAAGGCCTGATTCAGCAGGTCGATCTCGGCCGACAGTTGCACGGAATCGAAATCGACGATGTCCGTTCCCGCGCCGCCGTCGATGAGGTCGGTGCCGAATGCGTCCGGCGCGACATCGAACAGGTCGTTGCCCGCCTCGCCATACTGCTTGTCGTTGCCGTAGTCGGTGTTGAAGTAATCGTTGCCGAGGCCGCCGTGCAGGACATCGTTGCCGTTGTCGCCGGTCAGCAGATCGTTGCCGGCCCCGCCCGTCATCGTGTCGTTGCCGCCGCCACCGTTCAAGCCGTCGCCGAGGGCACCGCCCGTCACGGTGTCGACACCGGTCCCGCCGAAGAAACTGAGGCTTTCGAAGCCGTCGAAGCGCGCGTTGTTCGCCAGAACGGTCAGCGCCCCAGTGAAGGTGAACGCGACGCCCACCGTGCTGGCCCCGAAAGTCAGCTTGAGGCTGTCGGCTCCGGTGCCGCCATGGGCAGTATCGTTGACGCCGATGACGACATAGTCGTTGCCGTCGCCACCGTCGACGAGATCGGCTTCGATGCCGAGGTCGTCATACAGCGCGCCGAACTGGATATCGCCCGATCCCAAGGAATCGTCGCCAGCCTCGCCGTAGACCTGGTCGGCACCAGTGCCGCCACCGATTCTGTCGTTGTCCAACCCGCCGTACAGCTTGTCGTTGCCGCCATCGCCGCTGATGTCGTCAAGCGACTCCAGGCCGCGAATCACGTCAGCGCCTTCTCCTCCCGAGAGAAGGTCGACGCCGAGCCCGCCATTGATCGTGTCGTTGCCGTTGCCGCCATCCAGGCGGTCATTGCCCTGGCCGCCGACGATGTTGTCGGTCCCGTCATCGCCGTCCACGACATCGTCCCCGTTGCCGCCGTTCAGGATGTCGTTGCCGGCGCCGCCGGCGATGCTGTCGCCCAGCACATAGCCCTTGATGTTGTCGGCAAACGCCGACCCGGTGATGCCGAACTGCTCGACATTGACGAACGAGCCGCCGCCGGGCAGCGCCTGCTGCGCCAGAAAATCGGTGACGGCGAAGGTCACGGCGCCGCCGGCCGAGAGGTCGAGGATCAGCGCATCGACGCCGGTGCCGCCATTGATGACGTCGCCGGCAAGATCGGTCAGCGAGTAGACATAGATCGAATCGTTGCCGTCGCCGCCCAGCATGGTGTCAACGCCGGCGCCGCCGGTCAGCGAGTCGCTGCCGGTGCCGCCGTCCAGCAGGTCGTTGCCGTTCCCGCCCGTCAGGTAGTCGTTGTTCTGGTTGCCGAACAGCTGATCGTTGCCGTCGCCACCATCGATGAAGTCGGTGCCGAACAAGCCGTTGACGATATCGGCGCCACCGTAGGCATAGATGTAGTCCTGGCTGTCGTAGGTGCCGTTGATGGTTTCGCCGTTGTCCGTGCCGTTGATCCACATGGTGATGCTCGTTTTGGTTGCAGTCGCGACGGTTTCTACGGGCGCTTTGTGAGCCCGCAACGGCGACGATTCCCCATGCAGGGGTTTTCGATTCCCTATCTTTCGCGCGACCCTCTATCGGGCAGGGCGCTCGCGACCGGATGCGATGCCGCCTGCTTGCGCGTCGAAACGCCGAGCTTGGCAAACAGGGCGACAAGATGGTGGTCGACGGTCTTGGGCGATATGCCGAGCCGGGCGGCAATCGCCTTGTTGCTGAGATTGCCTGCCAGCAGCGCCAGAATTTCCATTTGTCGGCCCGTGAGGCCGAGCGGGTTGCCCTTCGTGGCGGCCCGCGGTCCCAGCGGAATCCCGCGTTCCCCTGCAGCACGCAAGCGGCGGCGCACCAGCGCTGCGACCGGAGCGGCACCCAGCCCTTTCAGGATGTCGAGAGCCCGCAATTGCGCCGGTCGGTCGCCGCCCGCCAAGGCGAGCGCCTGCTCGTACGGGCAGCCGATCCGCGCCCACGCCTCCGCTGCCGCTTTCCAGTCTCCGCTCATCTCCAGTTGGTAGGGGTGCGCTATTTCGGTGGGCGGCTCGGCGAGGGTTTCTGCGCGCCACAGCCACAGGCTCAGCTCTCCCAACCGCCACGGCTGTCGATGCTGTTGGGCCAACGCGTAGGCCGCACCCAACTCCGCGCGCATCCCCTCCTTGTCGCCTCGCAGCCAGGCGGCCTCCGCGCGCGCCGCCGCCATCGGGCCGATGCGCGCGATTTCGCGGATCGCGAGCGCGAGCTCGCGGGCTTCATCGAGCAGTCGGTCGGCGCCGGCTTCCCCTCGGCGCAGGCGCACGCTTGCGACCACGATGACGGCCAGGAAGCGTGCCAGGGCCGTACCCGCCTGCAGCAACGGCATCGCGTCCTCGAGAGCCTGCTGCCAGAGGCCTCGTTCCAGGTTCGCGCGGGCGCGCAAGGCGAGGAGATAAGGCGTGGTGGTCTCGAGATCGTAACCCTTGATATAGGCAAGCCCTTCTTCCAGTCGCGTCATCGCGGCGGCGTAGTCACGCTCGCCGAGCGACTGGTAGACGAGGTGGATGTAGGTGCGCACCGCGTACTCGGGCAGCTCGCGCGCGAGGGCGAGGCTGCGCTCCAGCTTCTCGCGACCGTTGGGATTGCCCATGAGGCACTCGGCTCTGCCGATGCTCGTCAGGGCGTGGACAATGACTTCCGTGAGGCCCAAGCGCTCGGCCAGCCGCAAGGCACGCTCGCCCCATTGCACGGCGGCCGGACAGTCCTCCGCGAGCATGTGCAGTTGCGCCATGTTGCTGTAGGCCATGGCGAGCTCCGGGCCTGGCGGCACTTCATCCAGGAAGCTTACGGCTTCTGCGGCAAGCCTCGTGGCTTCCTCGCCCCTGCCCGCCAACCAGGAAAGACGGGCCAGCCAGCGCAGGTTGTCACCGGCCTTGAGCCGGTCGCCTTGCTGCTGCCGAAGCGCCAACGCCGACTTGCGCAAAGCGATGGCCTCTTCGATCTGGTCGATGAGACTGCACTCGTAGGCGCGACTTTCGGACAGCATCGCCCGCGTCTCGACGTCGTTTGCCGCCGTATGACCAAGCGCCATCTGATAGAGCTGGGCGGCATCGCCATGCGCGCCCAGGACAGACGCCTGTCGCGCGGCTTCCGGCGCATACCGTCGTACCGCGTCGCCGTCCGCGGCTGCGGCTGCGTGATGGACGAGCCGGACGGTGGCGACCTGGCCCGTGCCATGAAGAAGCAGCCTCTCGAGCACGCGCTTGTGCAGCTCACGCAAGCGCCCCTGCTGCTGCGCCTCTTCCACGGCGAGCCGGGCGAGCTCATGGCGGAACATCACGAGATCGCCCTGGTCGAGCAGTAGCCCGGTGGCGGCGCACTCGGCGATGAAGGTCGAGGCGGACGAAAAAGACCCCTCGAGCAGCCAGCGTTCGACCCGATTGGGCACGACGGCGCAGAGCTCGAGAAGATCGCGCGCCTCGGACGACAGGCGCGCGGCTCGACCCAGGATGGCGTCGCGCACGGTCGCCGGGATGCTGCCCGGCGGGCTGGTCAGCAGCTCCGTGACATAGAAGGGGTTGCCCCCGGTCTGGGCATGGAGGTGCTGGGCATGGAGGTGCTCGACCAGCCGCCCTGCTTGGCCGGCAAGCTGCGCCACGGCCGCTTCCGACAACGGCGCGAGCGGCACGCGCCGGACGACATCCGCCGGCAGGTTGCCCAGCACCGACCAGAGCGCGTGGTTGTCCCCCAGCTCATCGTCCCAGTAGGTGAGAACGATGAGAGCCGGCATCGGACGAATGCGCCGAGCGAGATACTTCAGCAGATCGAGCGTCGCCGCGTCGGCCCAATGCACGTCCTCGAAGACGAGCACCGTGGGCTTTGCTCTGTCCTGCAGTTCACCCAGCAACGCGCCGAAGATGGCGAGCCGCCCGCCACCCAATCGAATGAGATCGAGCAACTCGCCACCCGTTTGGCGTGAAATATCATGGAGCGGCGCCAGCGGCTGGGGCGTGAACAGCGCATCGCATTGGCCGCGCAGAGTGCGCACTTCCGAGTCGCGGTTCGCCAGGAAGCATTCGACGACGCTCGTCTTGCCGATGCCGGCTTCGCCGCACACCAGCGCAATGCGCCCCACGCCGGCCGCCACCTCCCTGAGGGCGTCGCCAAGCACCCTCAAGGGCGATTCGCGTTCCAGCAGCTCCATAGCGTGACGGCCGTCTCTCCCCGCCTCGGCGCCATCTGCCACCCCCACTCTAGTCCTTTCCGGGCCGGAGATGGGGGGCGATAATAGCCTTCTGATCGACGAGACAGCGCCCTGATTTCCGGCATCGCCCTTTCCGCCCGGAGCAGCGAGGACGAGGGTATTGGGAATAACCAAGCACCGAAGCCGGGGGTAAGGCGTTCTGCCAGCGTTGCTGTCATGCGGTCTGTGCCGAAGAGGGCAACCCGTCGGACTGGCTCCGTGCACCTTTGGCAGCCAACCTTCGGCCAAGGGGATTGCGTACAATTTGATCCTCCCGACAACGCGCCGGTATCGGCGCCGGTTTGGATCAATAGAGGCATCTGTCGCGGCACAATATGGACAGATTCGGCACATGTGTTGAAACGTGTCCGATCGGGTGTGTCCGACCGATCCATACGGCAGCTTGGCCAGGGCGCGATGGCTTTTCATGGAATCGGGCCGTCGGCCCAATTCGTGCACCGCTTCGCTGCGGGAATTGGGCCGACGGAGAAAGCAAAAGCCATCGCGCTTTAGGCACCAACCATCACTGATAAGTGAGCCATAGCTGTCATCCCCGACGCAGCGCCTGCCCTGACGAAGTCGACGGAGAGGCTTTGGAGCGGCAGGAAAGCTCTCTCGCCATGCTGCCAGCATGACCGAACGATGACGGTGTTTCGACCTTGTCGGAGCGAACGGCACATCCTAATCGACGACGTGAATGCAATCGGAGTCGACCATGCCGCAGCCCTCTCCCGCCGAGCCCCCTGTCAGTGAGGAGCATGCCCGCCTCGACGCCTGTCGCGAGGCAGGCGCCGCGTGGAAGCTCTGGGGGCCTTATCTCAGCGAGCGGCAGTGGGGCACGGTGCGGGAGGACTACAGCGACAACGGGAACGCCTGGGACTATTTCAGCCACGACCACGCGCGGTCGCGCGCCTATCACTGGGGCGAGGACGGCATCGCGGGCCTGAGCGACGACAAGCAGCGCCTCTGCTTCGCGCTTGCTCTCTGGAACGGCTGGGACCCGATCCTGAAGGAGCGGCTGTTCGGCCTCACCAACAGCGAGGGCAACCACGGCGAGGACGTCAAGGAGTACTACTTCTACCTCGATAGCACGCCGACGCACTCGTACATGAAGTACCTCTACAAGTATCCGTTGGCGGCCTATCCCTATGTCGATCTCATCGAGACCAACCGCCGGCGCGGCCGCCGCGACAGGGAGTACGAGCTGCTCGACACCGGCGTGTTCGACGGCGATCGCTATTTCGATGTGTTCGTCGAGTATGCCAAGCAGACGCCAACGGACATCCTGATCGAGATCAGGGCCTGCAACCGCTCGGCCGAGGAAGCGACGCTCCACCTGCTGCCGACCGTGTGGTTTCGCAACAGCTGGAGCTGGTGGCCGGAGACGGCGAAGCCTTCGCTTCATGCGGCCAAGACGGTCGCCGGCGTCAGCACGGTGACGGCCAAGCAGGCCGAGCTCGGCACCTACTTCCTGCACTGCGCGGGCGGACCGCCCTTGCTGTTCACCGAGAACGAGACCAACACCCAGCGTGTCTTCGGCACGCCCAACGCCTCGCCCTACACCAAGGACGGCATCAACGATTACATCGTCGGCGGTCGGCAGGAGGCGATCAACCCGCAGCAGAACGGGACCAAGGCCGCGGCACACTATCGCCTGACGGTAGCGGCAGGCCAGACCACCGTCGTGCGCCTGCGCCTGCTCGACGGGAGATCCGGCAACCTCTCCGATCCGTTCGGCGACTTCGACGCGATCCTGCAGCAACGCCGCGACGAGGCCGACGCCTTCTACCGCGCGATCACGCCCAAGAACGCGGGCGGCGATGCAGCGCGCGTGATGCGCCAGGCCCTGGCCGGCATGCTGTGGACCAAGCAGTACTATTTCTTCGATCTCGCCAAGTGGCTCGACGAGCACGGCTACGATCCGACCTCGAGCGCACCGGCGCCGCTGCGCAATCGCGAGTGGCTGCACATGGTGACAGACCATGTGATCTCGATGCCCGACAAGTGGGAGTATCCGTGGTTCGCCGCCTGGGACCTCGCCTTCCACGCGCTGGCGCTCTCGGTGGTCGATGTCGACTTCGCCAAGCAGCAGCTCGACCTGTTGCTGCAGAGCTTCTATCTCCATCCGACCGGCCAGATCCCGGCCTATGAATGGAACTTCGGCGACGTCAATCCGCCGGTTCACGCCTGGGCCACGATCTTCCTGCATCGCATGGAGCATGCGGCAGGCCGCCAGCCCGACCATGCCTTCCTGGCGCGCGCCTTCACAAAGCTATCGCTAAACTTCACCTGGTGGACCAACCGCAAGGACCGCTTCGGCAAGAACGTCTACGAGGGCGGCTTCCTGGGCCTCGACAATATCGGCGTGTTCGACCGCAGCGCGCCCCTGCCGACCGGCGGCTTCCTCGAGCAGGCCGACGGCACTGCATGGATGGTGCTGTTCTGCCAGAACATGCTGGAGATCGGCATCGAGCTCGCCGCCCGCGATCCCGCCTATCAGGATCTGGCGACCAAGTACGCCGAGCAGTTCCTGTGGATCGCCCGCGCCATGAACACCGCGGGACCCGACGGCATGTGGGACGAGACGGACGGCTTCTACTACGACGTCCTGCGCCTGCCCGACGGCAGCGCGCAGCGGCTGAAAGTGCGCTCGATCGTGGGCCTGCTGCCGCTCTGCGCCATCACCGTGATCGAGCCGCAGCAGCGCGAGCGCGTGCCGATCATGATGGCCACGCTGACCGAGCGGCTGCGCCGCATGCCCGACTTGATGGACACCATCCATCCGACGGGGCCCGGGCATCTCGGCGAAGGACAGCGCGGCATCCTGGCCGTGGTCACCGAGGGCCGGCTGCGCCGCATCCTGGCGCGCGTGCTGGACGAGAACGAGTTCCTGAGCCCGCACGGCATCCGCGCCCTGTCGCGATACCATGCCGAGCATCCCTTCGTGTTCGCAACAAACGGTACCGAGCATCGCGTCGGCTACCTGCCGGCCGAGTCGGACTCGGGCATGTTCGGCGGCAACTCCAACTGGCGCGGCCCGGTGTGGATGCCGTTCAATGTCCTGCTGCTGCGCGCCCTGCTGCAGTACTACCTCTATTACGGCGACCGCTTCAAAATCGAGTGCCCGACCGGCTCGGGCAGGCTCATGACGCTGTTCGAGGTGGCGCGCGAGATCGCCGATCGCCTGATCGGCCTTTTCGTCCGCGACGCCTCCGGCCGCCGCCCCGTATTCGGCGGCGCCGAGAAGTTCCAGAACGATCCGCACTGGCGCGATTGCCTGCTGTTCTACGAATATTTCCACGGCGACAACGGTGCTGGCCTCGGCGCCAGCCACCAGACCGGCTGGACGGGGGCGATTGCCGCCGTGATCGACATGTTCGGGCAGCTCGATGCTGCGGAGCTGCTGCGCGGCGGGAAGGAAGCGGCGTTTCCGAGGCCGCATGCGGACCCGGAGGCGTAAGCTGGATCACGGAATTCGCTCCTCGCCGACAAGGACCGCGCCATGCTGATCGAGCTTGGCGCACTGGGCATCGCCTTGACAGGAGGGGCGTGGGCACTTGCCCGCGGGCGACGGGCCTGCCTCTACGCCCGGCAGCGCCAACGGCTCGGCGAGATCCAGCGGACGTCGGCGCAGGATCTGGGCCTCGAGCGGCACGGCGTGCCGGACTTCGCCAAAGGCCTCGTGCGCATCCCCGACTTCCTGCCAGCCCAAGCATTTGCCCGCCTGCAGACCGACATCGTGGGCCTGCAGTCGGCAGAACGGTCGTTCGTCCCGACCCACAAGAAGGGCGGCACGATCGCCTACGAGACATTGATCCGGCAGACGCCCGCCATCGTCGCCTACTATCATTCGCCGCAGCTGATGGGCTTCTTGTCCTCGATCGTCGGCACGGCGGTCGCGCCGACGCCGATCGAGGATCAGAGCTCCCTTTCGGTCCTCATCTACGACCGTCCGGCCGATCGCATCGGCTGGCACTATGACCACAACTTCTACCGTGGCCGGCACTTCACGGCGCTGCTGCCGATCGTCAACCAAGGCAGCGCCGAAGGAGGCCTGAGCCACGCCCAGCTGGTTGCCGCGATCGACGAACGGGAAGCCGTCGTGGGAACCGAGCCCAACACGCTGGTGCTGTTCGAGGGCGCAAAGGTCCGGCACAAGGTGACGCCGATCCGGGCCGGCGAACGGCGCGTCATTCTCAGCATGACCTGCTGCAGCGATCCGCGCGCGAAGGCCTGGCAAGGAATCGCGCGCCGCTTCAAGGATACGGCCTATTACGGAGCGCGCGCCCTGTGGACCTGACGTGCTCGTTGTCGCCATCGAGAGATGATCGGATTAAGGTCTCGCCGGATGGATATCGAAGAGACAGAGTCGACGGTTCTGGGCGGCACCATCAGCGAATGGCTGGCCGGGGAGGCGCTGCTCGATTCCGAGCCGGCTGCACTTTACACCGAGCTCTGCCAGCGCTTGCGCGGCATCGGCATGCCGATCCTGCGCGGGCAGGTCGGCTTCCGCATCCTCCACCCCCTCTACGAGGCCAGCACCATAAGCTGGATGGCTGGAACGGACGCTGTGGTCGGCCTCTTCCGCCCCGACGACAGCAGCCAGGAACGATTCATCCGCAGTCCGTTCGGCCATGCCCTGGCCCATCGCCTGCCGGTGCTGCGACGCCGCCTGACCGGCCCGACGGCCCTGCTCGATTTCGCCGAGCTCGAGGAGTACCGCTCTCTCGGCGGCACCGACTATGTCGTCTTCCTCGTGGGTTTTGGGCACGCGGATCGCGGCCTCATCTGCTCTTGGCTCGCCGACCGTCCGGCCGGCTTCACCGACAGCGAGATCGTGCAGCTGCGGCGCATCACCCGTGAATTCAGCATCTCGATGAAGTCGAGGATCGAGCACAGCGTCGCGCACAACGTGGCCCACGCCTATCTCGGCAAGCGCGCCGGCGAAGCCGTGCTCAGCGGATTGATCCGGCGCGGCGACGGCGAGAAGATCACGGCGGCGCTGTGGTACAGCGACCTGCGCCAGTCGACGGCGCTCGCCGACCGGCTGTCGGCCGAAGACTTCCTCAGCCTGCTCGGCCGCTATTTCGAGATGACGGCCGCGGCGGTGCTCGACGGCGGCGGCGAGGTCGTCTCTCTGATCGGCGACGCGGTGCTGGGCCTGTTCCGCGTCGAGGGCTCACCGCAGGAGGCTTGCCGATGCGCGCTCGCCGCGGCCCACGAGGCGCGCCGCCGGCTGGCCGCGGCAGGTCCAGCGGCAACCGACCTGCCCCTCGACTTCGGCATTGCGCTCCACCTCGGCCAGGTCATCCACGGCAATGTCGGCGTGCCCGAGCGCCTGCAATTTACAGTGGTCGGATCGGCGGTGAACGAGGTCGTGCGCGTGCAGGACCTGACGAAGCAGCTCAACTGCCCGCTGCTCGCGACGGCGCCCTTCGCGGCCGCCGTGTCCGGTCCCTGGCGCCCGGTCGGGGAGCACATGCTGCGCGGACGCGGGACGCCGATGCCGATCCTCGCTATGAAGGGGACGTAGCGGTGGCGCGACCCGCAGTCTCTCGTATTCGTCTACTTAATCTCACGATCTGCCGCGCTGTCTTCTGGCCGGGCTAGGGGTTCTAGCGAGCAAAATTCCGGAGCGCTCGATATCATCTCCATCGACAGAGCCAACTACTCTTTCAGCTGAAGCGAATCTTAGGGATTCGCGCCAAACCTTTTCCACAATACGCTTCAGAAAGATCGCATGGATCCCTCTAGTTTCATGTCTCATGAAAACCTTTTCATTCTCGGTCAGCCTGTCGTAAGGCCATTCGGATAGACGAATGGGTTCAAAAATTGTCGATTTAAGAGCGCCAACTAATGGATAGACGAACGTTTCCGATGATAGTCTGAATTGGTGTTCGAAGTCCTGCTCACTGCATGGATCACTCGAGTCGTGCAGTAAATCATAACTATTGATCATGAAAATGGATGCTGATTTCCGCAAATGCTCTACAAACTGACGCTGGGACCAATACTCTTTACCTCTCTGTACTATGGGAAGCTGTCCCGTCGTTCCACCCATAGCGGCCACGACAGCTGCCATGTAAAGTTTATCTTCAGAGTCTAGGTCCCTCCGTTTTGCAATTGCCGGTCGCAACTTGGACGCCCACTGCGACATGGCGTGGCTGGATGTGGACGGCAAGCCTTCAGTACGAGCGGCATTTGTAGCTACGCCCAAAACAACTCCAGCTATCATATCAATTGGGCAAACCCTAAAACCACCTTCAACTACCACTCCTCGAGGACCAAATGCGGACAATTCGGGTGCCGCCCGGCCTAAAAGCTCTCCGTCTTCGCCAACAATGTCGTGCACTAGGTGCGCTAGCCTCTTCTCCCCAATCCCAATGCGTTCAAGAAGTTCATGTCCTGGAATGGTCTTCCAGTCGTCGGCTTTCAACGCGGTTCCGTCAGTCACTTCATCCGAAAACTCGATAGTTACATCCAAGCATGGGCAAAGCCGTCGAATAACGTCAACGAGTGGTCGTGACGATGTCCAAGGTACTTGAGGTAATGTGTTGTCTCCGAGTAATCCGTCAGCATGCTTGGGATCCTTATCCAGCTCGACAGCTACACAGGTGCCTCCATTTTCGACGTAGCCCGGAGGAATGCTCCTCCTCAGGATTGGTCGGCTTTGAGTGCCGTTTGAGAATTCCAATGTTAACTGATCAGAGACACCAAGATCATACCGGCGAGTGTATACACGAATTCGCTGGCCGAGCATAAATACGGAGAAGAACCCAATCCCAAACCGTCCAGTCGGAGTCATATCGGATGCGGCTAAGCCGGGGAGTTCGGACTGCACTGCGGGCGATCGCCACAATGACCTCCCGAAATCAAGCAAGACGTGGACGAGCGTATATTCGGACATTCCTACTCCGTCGTCCTCCACCTCCAATGTTGATCGACCTCCATCGTTGATCAATCGGACTGTGATGCGGCCGTTGTAGGCCTTGCCATGAGTCAACCTTCGCTTCGCTCGAACTGCATCTGCCGCATTCTGTATAAGTTCGCGCAATGGAATGGCCAGATCGTTTCCATACAAAGCCTTTCCGCCTAGAGTCGCCACAAGAGCGGGTACATCTGAAACGTGAAGCTTTGTGTCAACCGGCTCCCAGCCATCTGTCGCAACAAACCGGCGAAAAAGAGAGGGATTTCCGGCTCCCTCAACGCGCCGGGCTATAAATCTCACCCTCCCGGTCGATAGCAGCAGGGCATCCACTTCGCTCAATTCCCTGTCGATCATGTTGACGGTATCGAAGCATATCCACCACGCGGCGGAGTCGTTTTCTGGGAAGGCACCGCCAGCTGAGAATACCAGCGCTTCGCGCTCTACGATCGGCCTCGGCAGCCTACCTTGAAAAATCCAATGATAATCCGACGACAGAGGCGGTCTCGTCAGGGTGCGTAAGAAGCGGGGCGCACGACGTGAGTCTACGTGACTAGCATCGGCAACGCGCAACAGACATGCCAGCTTCAGCCCATCAACTGTCCAATCTGGGGAACCAGAAGGAATAGCTCCCAATTTTCTTGGAAATTCTGTTTCCAACTCGCCTACGGAAAGCCAGTGACTTCGCGCGATTAGCCCAATAGTCTCACCATACAGCGCGCGGAACTCCGGATCGTCAATTATATAGTCCGCTTCCTTCCCATCTGCGCTATCCCACTTCTGGACGCCAAGATACCTAGCTTGCTTAGCATGCAGGCGCCGAAGGACTTCACTTATTGCAACCTTCTCTATTGCTGGTTCGCCTTTGCTAACCCCTCTCTGCCGGGCCAGCAAGCCCACAGTGTCCTTCCATTCTTGAGTTGCGCGAAGCCCGGTCAAACCATCCGGAAACGCTGCCAAAGTCATGCCGGCATCATGCAACAGCATAGCGCCGCCTAAGACAAAGGCTTCTGATGGGTTTATCGTGTATGAAGGGCCTGCGATTTGACTAGCGAGTTCCCACAGCGCATCCAAATGGGTTATATCGTGGACGGTATAGTCGGGCATATCCTTGGCAATCAGGCCGACCAGCTTAGCTGCTTTTTCGCGCATAGAGTAGTAAGCCACGCGGAAGCGCTCCCTGGCCTTACTGAAACCATCATTCTTAGTTGAAGTGAATGCCGATTTCCAAAGAGTCGTATTTTCGTAGCTCATGTGTGTTCCAGAAAGGAGCGATCCAACTCGGATCTCGTTTCGTAATTTATGGTGAGTAAGGCGACCCAATTGCCTCCCGCAAATAGAGTGTGAACGGCCGCTGTGTAAACATTGAGCTGTCGATGGTGTACACACTCATGGATCCACGATATTTATCACCGAACGCGGAGCATCTCTTCTTGCTAGCCCTCTCTAGCACCGTATCAAAAACTTCGTTTGAGATCAGTGAATGCCAAAGAAACAAGAACTGATGCACTCAAAACCGCAAATACAACGTATGGAAGACACACAAACCTCTGAAAGGCGATCTGCCAAAATCTCTGATGGCGAGGCCTTGGTCGTTTGTTCGGACCTTTGCGTTCATAGTCATATATGGGCTCGTCACGGGAGTAACTCCGAAACCACCAATTGTATATCTGAAATGGATCCGGACTCTTTACCAGGATATCCTGGTCATTGCGAAAGTATGCTTCAATTACACGTATTCGGTCGGATAACCCATATTGAAACAACTTCCAGTACGTTTCGAGATACCAAAAAACGCATGCAATCGACAGCACGCTGAGGGGCACAAAATACGTGTACGGGGATGGCGTATTAAAGGTGAGAGCAAAGGCCGCGACAGCACCGCCGCTAAACCATCCTTTGATTGTCAGTGATCGACGATCGAAGTCTTCGTACTGTGCTTGAAGAAAGAGGTATTCATCCTTCAGGTAACTTCGACGGGCTTCGTCGGTAAGATCCATTTTGTTCTCCCCTTGCAACGGGCCTATTTCAGCAACGGCGTTCACAACCTCTTGTAAGTGTCCACGCATGTCATTAGAAGAATACCTGTAAAATCGCTCAACCACAGGTGATAGTACTTCTATCGCTTCTTACAATGCAACTAACCTCCGCGAGATCGGGGACGACTTCCTTCCGGTCGACCGGGATAAGAATCTCCCAGGCCCCGCGCATTAGGGGGTGCCGATACTCGTCCTACCTACGCCAGACAATTCAGGGCTCTCTTACGATTTCACTGCCCGCGTGGAATGCGGCGGTGCGTTGTTCCGCGAAGCATGGAGAGCTTCGTCAGCCTGCACCGTCGAAGTGTTGGATCTAAGCGAACACGGAGCCAGACGAAGGAGCTTTTCCTTGTCTCTCGGAGCGGGCGTGTAGCTTCGAGGCGTTGTTTGAGGACGGCGAGCGTGTCCTCTGCTGAGGGTGGTGGTACGATCGCGGCCGCGAGCGCACCGCCGCGCTGCCCGCGTCGGCACCACCCTCGCCTGGGCTGGCCGATCGGATGTCTCACGAATTCGGGCCGGTCGGCCGTGACGCCGTTGGTGCAGGAGCGCGGGCGCACCATCCTGCTGTGCGAGGACCCGGTCGGCGAGCACATGCTGCGCGGGCTCGAGACGCCGATGCCGATCCTGGCTGATGGTGTAGTCATAGCGCAAGCCAGCACGGTAGTGCTATCGTCGAATATCACGACCTTTGGGGGAAAAGGAGGGGGCTATGCGCATCCTGCTGAGGTCTTTATTCAGCTTGGCGTTCATTGTGGTTGCAACCGCCGCGTTCGCCGGACCGAAGGAGGATGTTGCTGCCGCAACCGCCAAATGGGGCGAAACCCTCGGGCAAAACGATCCCGACAAGGTTGTCGCGCTCTACGCACCCGATGCAGCCCTGTGGGGAACGCTCTCCCCAACTCTACGCACGGACCGAACGGCGGTGCGCGACTATTTCGTGGGGGCGTTCAAGGTGTTGCCCGGCCTCAAGGTCACATTCGGTGAGCAATACATCCGCGTGTACGGCAACACAGCGGTCAACACAGGCTACTACACCTTCTCCTTCCTGAAGGACGGAGAATCCAGGACGCTGCCAGCGCGCTACAGCTTCACGCTCGTGAAGGAGGGAGAGAGCTGGATGATTGTCGACCATCATTCGTCGGCCATGCCGTCCGCTCCCAAATAGGAGTGTGGCCGCGGGGACTCACGAACACGGGCTGAAGGACGCGCCGGACGGCCAGTCGAGCCGAGCGGGACGCGCTCTAAGGCGCCTCTTCCGTCACGATGGACTCCATCGGCACGTCGTGAGGCTGCGGGTAGATAGTGCACAGCGCGAGCCGTGCATAACCGACGCCGACGGTGCGCGGCCGCGGAGCGAGGCTCGCCAGGGTGCGGTCGTAGAAGCCGCCGCCGTGGCCCAGGCGGTAGCGGGCGCGGTCGAAGCCCACGAGCGGCGCGATCACGATGTCCGGCACGACATCCTTGCCGTCGGCGGGCACCGGGATGTTCCAGACACCGGGCGTGAGCGGCATGCCACGATGCCACCGCCGGAAAAGCAGCGGCGTTCGCGGCTCCGTCACCACAGGAAGGGCGCAGGTCGCGCCGCGCGTGTGCAGGGTCTCGATCCAGGGCAGCAGGTCGGGCTCACCGCGGATCGGCCAATAGACCGCGACGACCTTGCCGGAGACGTCGCCGAGAAGACGGTCGAGTCCGCCGGCGATGCGTTGCGCATGCTGCCGCCGCTCCTGCACGGGGATCGCGAGGCGCAAGGCGATCAATCGCTCACGCTCGGCCTTGCGCCAGCGCTTGACGTCGGTCCATTGCTGCCGGTCGGCGATGGGCGCGAGTCGGCCGGACGCCGGATCGACCAGGTGCATCAGGCAGGGCGGCGAGGCGTAGTCGCTCATGGGGCGGCGTCCTCCGTCAGGCCATCGCCGAGTTCGCCAGCGTGATGTTGGCGACATGGGACGACAGCATATGGGAGAGATCGGCATAGAGCGCCTGGTCGCGGATGCGCGGCATCATCTCCTGCAGCTTGCGCACGACCCAGCCCTGGCCACGATTGAGGAAGGCCAGGCGCTGCCCGAGATCCTCGATCGCCATCGCCTTGGCATGGAACGCCCCCATCAGCGGCGAAGGCTTGCCGCCCAGCCGCTGGATCTGGCCCAGCAGCACGGCGCACCAGCGCGCCTCGTCGTGGCGGATATGCTGCAGGAGATCGGCCATGGGACCGGCGTCGGCCTGGCGCGCGCTGTCGAGCGCGACTCGCGCACCGGCACGCTCGGCTTCGAGCAGCAGGTTCAGGAACTCGATGATCTCCAACCGGCCGGCGTCATTCGGGCTGGCATCGGTGAGGTTGGTGTCGCTTGCTTTTCTCATGCAGCAAAGGTAGGCAGTCCCGCCGCATCTGGAAAATGAAGAAATTACGTGGATGATATCGGCTTTTTCGATATTAATTCCCGGCAGCTAGTCTCCGACGCTGCAGGCGACCTCGCGAAGCCACGCGTGAGCGCTGCCGTGATCCCGGAAGACCCGAACGGGACGGCGGCCAGCCGCGACATCGGAGAAGAACTCGGCCTGGACGAAATGCTCCGGCGAAGCGACCACGATCGCCAAGGGTCCGACTTCGGCGCCTCGCGTGTTCATGTAGGCCTGCAGCCACTCCCCCAGCTCCTCGATCTGGTCGGCCTTCAGGAAAGATCTTCCCTTCGTGGCGTCGAAGATCTTGGCATAGGGCATCGCCCCGGCAGCGGTCACCCTCTGCAGATACGCGCGAAGGTCGGAATCGGTGAGATCGCCCTCGGTTGTCGCCACCAGCAGTCGCTTTTCATGGTCGATCGTCCAGTGCAGTGGCATGTCGAGCGGTATTTTCCTTACAAGCCAGCGTTGCCCGAAGATGCGCCAAAGTCCGCGCGGTGCGAAAGGTGCGCCTTTCGACAGGCGCTACAGTACCAAACGGCGCACCGGACCGCACGGCCGCCGCTCATGCCGACAAGCAAATCTCCCAGGCCGAAGGTCTCCTGGCCGGTGTGGCGGGAGCGACGCCGATCCTGCGCATAGACGACAAGAAATTCCGTGGATGGTATCGGCTTCTCCGATATCAATTGCCATGGACACCGAACTGGCGCGGACCTTCCTGGCGGTCGTGACGGCCGGCAACTTCGTGAGCGCGGCCGAGCGGCTGCACGTCACGCAGTCGACAGTGAGCGCCCGCGTCCAGACCCTGGAGACGACGCTCGGCCGCCGGCTGTTCGTGCGCAACAAGGGCGGCACGACGCTTACGCCGGCGGGCCGGCAGTTCCAGAAGCATGCCGCGACGCTGGTGCGCACCGTCGAGCAGGCGCGCCACGAGGTCGGCGTGGCCGAGGGCTTTCGCGGCAGCGTGACGATCGGCGCGCGCTTCGGGCTGTGGGAGCAGTTCCTGATGAAGCTGCTGCCCGGCCTGCTCAGCGACACACCGGCGATCTCCGTGCGGGCAGAGATCGGGCTCGAGCGCGAGCTGATGCAGGGGCTGATCGAAGGCCATCTCGACATCGGCGTGATGTACACGCCGGAAAGCCGCCCCGGCCTCAAGGTCGAGCGCTTGTTCGACGAGCGGCTGGTGCTCGCCTCGACCGAGCGCAAGGGCAACGGCAAGGAAAGGGCCGCACCCGGGCCAGGGCCAGGCTACGTCTATGTCGATTGGGGGCCGGAGTTCTTCGCCCGCCACAGCGCGAGCTTCCCCGACTTCCAGGGTGCGGCGCTCACCGCCAACATCGGTTGGCTGGGGTTGGAGCACGTGTTGCAGGCCGGCGGCTCGGGCTATTTCCCTCTCCGCCTGGTGCGCCCGCACCTTCCCGGCAGGCGCCTCGCAACGCGTCAATCTCACCATCGATCTGCTGCAGAACCGCGCGCGCGAGCGCACGCTTGCTTGGCTGAAAGTCGTCGGCGACGCCGCCCTGCTCGTATTTTACCTGTTGCTGGCATGGCGTGTCGGCGCCTACGCCTGGAAACTCCAACAGAGCGGCGCCGCGACGATTTTCGTGCAACTTCCGCTCGCTCCGTTCGTCTGGACGATTGCGGCTTTCGTTGCGGCCAGCGCGGCGGTGCAAATTATCGCCCTGTTCGTCAGCGTGGGCTATGCGCTTGCAAACCTTCGCCAGGCCAGCGGCTGGAGCATCGCCAGCGCCAATGGTCCGGCACAGGACTCCGGCCAGGCCGCCAAGGTCGGTGGCCGCCGCGTGCTGGCGGCGGGGTTCGCGGTGATCGCTGTCGCCGCGGCGATTGTGTTCGCGCTTTACGGGTCGCTCGGCGCGCTTGCGGCGTTCGGCAAGGCCAATTCGCTTCTGTTTAACAGCATCGTCATTCTGCTGCTCTGGGTGCTGCTTATTCTTTATGTGCCGCTTGCAGCCGTGATGGGCCTTCTCGGCCTGACCACCGCTATTGTCTTTCTTGGACTGGAGCCGGCACTGACCGTTCTTGGCAACGAGATGGTCCAGTTTCTGATCAACCCCACGGTCGCCGTGTTGCCGCTGTTTCTGATGATGGGCAGCTTCGCGGTCGTCGCCGGCATGTCGAGCGACG
>Ga0081455_10001300_pt1 | contig 31026 bp, 46 predicted proteins | sample TabmetS3T2R1_FD_70207 | JGI IMG/M metagenome (GOLD analysis project Ga0081455, IMG submission 70207) | Tabebuia heterophylla rhizosphere microbial communities from the University of Puerto Rico - S3T2R1 | ecosystem: Host-associated > Plants > Roots > Rhizosphere ... | reverse complement strand
CGGATGGTGGCGAAGCTGCTCGGAGACCCGACCTACTTCCCCATCGAGTTCCGGCGCTGGCTGGAGGACTTCCTGGGGACGTCAAACTTCAAGATCAGCAAGTCGCAGATCATGGGCGGAAGCGGGGGCGGGGCATCGGACAACCCGACGCTCCTGCCCGCAGGAATCATCCTCCCCTTCGCAGGCTCCGTGTTCGGGAAGGACTGCCTGCCCTGCAACGGGGCCAGCCTCAGCCGCGACACCTACCCGGAGCTGTTCAACGCCATCGGCGTAGCCTGGGGATCCTCGGACTCGTCCACCTTCAAGGTTCCCGATCTCCGAGACCGGGCGCTGTACGGGGTCGGCTCCGTCGTCTCGCTCGCGGCCACAGACGGCAAGGGGCTGGGGAACCGGGGCGGGCCGTTCCACCACCACAGCGTCTCCGGGAACACGGACTCGCAGGGCCAGCACTCGCACAACGTCTCCGGAGGCACCAGCTCTCCGGGAAACCACGGCCACTCCTATCAGGTGCCGCAGGGATCGGTGCTGTTCCAGACCGGCACCGCAGGCGCGTACCAGTCGGCAGCGAACTACGCGCTGAACACGGTCACGACCGGGCAGGCAGGAGATCACACCCATTCCGTCTCCGGGAGCACCGACTCGAAGGGGCAGCACTCGCACTCGATCAACGCGCAGACTTCCGGAGGCTACGACACGGATAAGCCTTCGTATGCAGGGATTACCTTCGTCATCACGACCGGCAAGGCGGACGCCACTCTAGGCGCATAGAACCGTCCTCCCCGCGTTCTACACTCCCGAACATGGCGATTCCTCTCACCGTGGGCAGATACCAGCCCGCGAGGATGACTGCCGGGGCAGGTGCGGCAGGCGGCTTCCAGCCGGGTGCCTACGGGATGACGATGCAGACCGGAGGCAAGCCGCCCAGTGGCCCTGGCTCCTGGTACGGCGGCGACTTCCAGCACCCGGCCGGTGGGCAGGTGAACCAGGGCGTCCAGGTCAAGCCCGCTCCCGCGACCATTCCCGAGATCAAGTTGCCAGAGGGGACAGCGGCCACGCCCGCCTACATCCCCGACTACTCCTCGATGATCGGCGGGAGCTACGAGGTCGAGGCAGCCGAGAGCGCGATGGCATCGCAGATGGCCGCAGCTCGGGCCGCGTTCCAGTCGCAGCTCCGTCAGTCCTTCATCGACCTCGGCTACGCCGGGGATCTGAAGGAGGGTGGCCTCGGGGACTTCTCCAAGTACATCGACAAGGACACGATCCAGAAGGCCATCGACAACAAGTACAGCGCCTACGCGCAGATCAAGCAGCAGGAGGAGCGGGCGAACGCCTACAACGATGCGATGCTTGCCAGCTCCGGGCTGTCGCTCGGCGGTACCACCACCGCCACCGCGAATCAGACGGTCTCGCAGGCAGAGCAGGGCCGCTACGAGGGGCTGAGGAACTTCCTCTCCGGAGGCCAACAGGGTCTCGCAGGGCTGGCGCAGTTGAAGGCCGGACTCGCCGCGCAGGTCGCGCAGGCCCGCGCCGCCGCAGCCGCTCGGCTCGCCAGCATGTACCCGCCCACTCCCGCACAGCCCGCGCAGCCGGTGGACTGGAACGACTACTGGGGAAGCTACGGCGGCGGGGTCTACTCGACGCCGACGCTGGCCGCAGGCTCGGGGATCGTGCCGGGGGGCGGGGTGAACCCGTACAACCCGGACAACCCGAACAATCCGTACTGGGTCGGCCCCGGCTCCGGAGGCGTAGGCGATCTGTCCTGGATGTACGACAAGGGCTGGACTCCCTCCGTCTCGGGCAAGTGGATCCCCTGGAAGTAGCCCATGCCGTATGACTGGACTACCGGGCAATACACCGCCACTCCGCAGTTCCGGCCTGCCGTTCTCCCTGGCTACGGGCCGAGGCAGCCGAATCTTGTAGGCGTCGGCGCGTCTGTCGCGCCCCGCCCGAAGTACCCGACCATGCAGGTTGGCCCGATGGGGCGGACGGTGCCCTACGACCCGAGCCTCTACAAGAAGCCTGCGGTGGGAGGCCCACCGAAGCCGATCCCGGTGAAGAAGGCTCCGGTCAATCCCTACGACCAGCTCATCGCGCAGATCAGGGGGCTGATCGAGACCCCGGCTCAGCAGGAGGCCAGAGTCAACCGCGAGATCAACGCCCAGATCGCGGCGCAGAAGAAGATGTACGACGACGAGGCAGCTCGCCAGCAGCGAGACGCGATGGCTGCGTTCCAGGCCCAGTCGCTCGCGGGCGCTGCGGCTGCCGCCATGAACAAGGATCTGTTCGGGGCCGTAGGTGGGGAGTACAACGCAGCCGCCTCCGAGATCAAGGGGCTGGCGCATGGGCTGTCCAAGAACGCAGCGGGGGCAACCGCAGGGGATGTCTCCGCTGCGAACGCCGCACTCGGGGCGCTCGGCAACGCGCCTGTCACCCAGGGCGGATCGTTCGGGGTCGGGGGTGAGACTCAGCGGGGGGTAGAGGACTACCGGGGCGGGACGCTGCCGGGTCAGATGTTCACCACCCAGGGCGAGGCAGAGAACTTCGGCCTCGCCGGACTGATCGGCTCGCAGTACGGCAAGGCGAATGCCGAGGCGACCGCTGCTCTACTCAATGCCCAGAAGGACATCCGCGACAACCAGGCGAAGGCGATGGACTCGCTCGCCTCCGGGCGGCTCGATCTCTACCACCAGTACATGAGCGATGCGAACGACAACAAGATCAAGTACGTCTCCCTGATGCAGGGACTCATCGCGCAGAAGGCGTCAGACCAGACCGCCCGCGCGAAGGTAGCCGCCTCGCTCCTGAAGCCGCAGCTCCGGACGGTCGGCCACGACCTGTACCAGCTCAACCCGGCGACCGGCCAGTGGAAGAAGGTCATCGACGTCACCGACCCGCAGAAGCAGCCGACCAACACCGGCCCCTACTTCCGCGATCCCGTCACCGGCAACTACGTCCTGAAGCCGGGGTACCACCTGGATCCGAAGTCCGGACAGCCGACCAAGGACGTCACCCCGCCGAAGCTGACCAACACCGGCCCCTGGATCAGGGATCCGCGCACGGGCGGCTGGACGCTGAAGCCTGGGTACTCGATCAACGCGCAGGGAAAGGTTGTGAAGGATCCGAAGGCGGGGAAGGGGCCGACCCCGGCGACTCTGACCAAGGCCGAGCGCCTGGTGGACGAGTGGTTCTACGGCACGGTCGTCCAGAAGGGATCGACCACGCCGGTCGCTGCGAACAAGGTGCCAGGGTTCGACCCGAACAATCCGACCTACGGCAACGAGACCACGCGGAAGAAGTATTCGGCTGCGCTCTCCCAGCTTCAGCGCATGGGGATCAGCCGCAACGCCGCCCGGAACATGCTGAACGAGCGGTACCAGCGCGGCGACCTGGGCAGGCCGCTCCTCTCCTCGGAGGAGAGGAACGTCGCCCGCAAGCACTACGGGGCGCACAAGCTGGACAGGATCCTTATGACGATCAACTCCCTGTTTGACAGCGGAGACGCTGACAAGGAATCGCAGGGAGACCTGATCCTCAACAAGCTGCTCGCCCTCCAGCCGATCAGGGTCTAGCCGGTGCCGCCGAGGACGCGCACCAGCACGACGCGCCGGACGCGACTGCCGACCACCACCACCCGGACGCGGCTCACCCCGGCTGGCCGGACACGGGCGGCTGCGGCTGCCGCCGAGGAGCAGGCGCACCCGCACCGCTCCTTCTTCGGCTCCATCGGCCACGCGATCCACCACCCCGGCATCTCCGATGTCGTGGCGGCGGTCTCCCCGCCGATGATGGCAGCCTGGGCTGCGGAGCACTCGCACATCCCCGGCCTCACCCAGGCAGGGCGGGCGAGCCAAGCCCTGTTCGAGTCCCCGATCTACATGGCCGCTCATCCGAAGTCGAGCGTCAAGAACCTCGGCACGATGGCGAAGGGGATCGTGGAGCTACCGACTGCCGCGTACAAGGCGAGCGGTCTCGATCCGTACATCCAGCAGGCCACTCATCCGTTCGCCCGCAGGAGCAGGCCGGGGGGACTGGCCCCGACCTCCTTTGGGGGCGTCCCGGTCAGGGCGGGAGGGGCGAGCATCGACAGCAGCGTCGTCAACGCGCTCGGTGCTCTCTGGCACGCGACCAAGGAGGACTACTCCAACCGCTACGGAAAGGACTGGAAGAAGTACGCGAAGAAGGAACCGCTGTTCAACGTGGCCGACCTGCTGATGGTGGCGGGGCCAGCATCGAAGGCGGCGTCGATGGCGAAAGCTGTGCGTGCGCTCTCGCGCATGGGGATCGAGGAGGGCGACGTCCTCGCCGCACGGCGGGCGATTCTCGACCGGGCCGACGATCCGACCTGGAAGAAGCTGAACCCGCACGAGAAGCTGAAGGTCGTCCGGGCCGAGGTTCGCCAGCCGGGGCTGATGACCACCGGCACGCCCCGAACGCGCAGGGTCTCAGTCCGGAGCGGCCAAGGCGAGCCGATCTTCGTGGATCAGCCGGTCTCCTCCACCCCGATCCGGCGCGGGATCCAGGATGCAGGGGACGCGCTCGCTCAGACCTTCCCGAAGCTGCCTCTCGCGGGCGCTCGCTCCCGCGCGATCCGCGCGACCTCGGCGCAGATCAAGCGGGCTACCGACCGGCTGCTCTCCTCCATCCCCGGAGCGGAGTCGCTGGCGAAGCTGCCCCAGGCGGGGAAGGAGCGGGCTTACTGGGAGGCGCAGATCGTCAAGCACGCCACCGACGACGCCGGGAACGTGATCCACGACCACGCCGCCGTGACCGCTCGGCTGAAGCAGCTCCACGAATCGCTCACCCATGAGATCGGACACCCCGGCTGGGAGGCGAAGGTGAAGGCCGATTTCCCCGAGCTGGCCGAGGGGCTGGACATGGCGAAGCAGCGGGGCTTCGGACAGAACATGCTGAAGGGGATCGAGCGGGCGATCAAGTACACGCCGAATAAGCACTACGAGGCGACGATCACCGCTCTGAAGCACGCGACCGTCGTGGGCGAGAATGCCATCCGGGACACCGAGGGCTTCACCACCCTGAACAACGTCCGCACGAAGCTGATCCACCAGTTGAAGGTGCTGCCCGACGACTCTCCGCGCGTAGCCGAAGTGAACGGGCAGATCGCCAAGGTGGACAACCTGCTGAACACGAAGCGGTCGTTCATCGAGGAGATGCTCAACGACTCCCGCAGGAAGGTCAGCGACTACATCGACACGTCTTACGTCGATGCTCCCGAGCGCCACGCCTGGGAGAAGCAGATGACCGAGATGGGGATGACTCCGGACGAGGTTCAGGCAAAGCTGGCCTTCTCCGATCTGTGGGCGAGGAAGTTCCGCCCGCAGGATCCGAAGGGCTGGTACGCGGACAACGTGGGGATGCCGACCGGCGAGTCCGCCCAGCAGGTGATGGGCCGGGTGGACAAGGGCGCTGCCTACTGGCAGGACTTCCCCGACTGGGGGGAGACCTCACTGATCGAGGGCGATGCGATGAACCCGGCTGCGACCTCGGCCTACTACTCGAAGGCACAGAAGGGGCTGAACGACGCAGGCTGGTCGAAGCGCGGGACGATGCAGAAGGAGCAGCTCCAGGCGTGGTTCCAGGATCCGAAGAACGTCAGCCCGGACGAGTATGCGAACGCGAACCTGGATCTGTTCTTCGATCAGTACCCAGACGGCGCTCCGATCTCCAGGGCCGACCTGAACGAGCACCTGGCGACCCCGCTGAACCAGTACAACCTGCGCGAGTGGCATCACGTCAACCTCCAGGAGGCGATGGAGGACGGGGGCTACGGCACCCAGTTCGACCACCGCTGGGAGTACGGAGACGGCGAAGTCTCCGATCAGCTCTCCAGGGTCGAGCGCCCCGGCGAGTACCACGAGATCATCATGGTGCTCCCGGAGAAGGAGATCGGCCCCTGGTACTCAGGCAAGGGTGGCGACCACTGGCAGATGAACGACGTCGCCGGACACATCCGCTTCCAGGTGTTCGAGGAGGACGGCGTTCGCAAGCTGCTGGTCGAGGAGATCCAGTCCGACTGGGCGAGCGACTTCCGTAAGGGCGACACCGAGCTGCGCCCGCCACTGAACCAGCGGCGCTGGAACCGCCTCGCCGTGGATCGGATCCTTCGTCACGCCGGGGAAAACGAGATCGACCAAGTGATCTTCCCGGAGGCTGACGTCCTCCACGCCCGGAACGCGGCCGGGGACTTCCTCGATGACCGCGCTCGTATGGAGGCATGGGACAGCCTCGACCTGTTCGAGAAGTCTCCGCAGGAGTCACGCCCGCTGATCCAGCAGATCGTCGGGGAAGGGGACACGTCCTTCAAGCACCTGTACGAGCGCGAGCACCCGCAGACGGCAGAGAAGCGGCTGGGGGTGAAGGGCAAGATGGTGGACGACGCCTACCAGGGTCACTTCTCCCCGATGGGTGGGCGCTCAGCGAAAGGCTCGATGCGGGGCACCGTGTTCGAGCTGGACGATGCTGCCAGGGCGAGGGCGGTAGAGCCTTCGGCTCTCTACCAGCGCCAGCCCGAGTGGGGGAAGCTACCGCGCGGGGCGAACGAGCTGCTCGCCAACGGCAAGCGCCAGATCCACCTGTTCCAGCGGGCGGACATCTCCACCTGGATCCACGAGCTGTCTCACTCCGCGATCCACGACCTCGAAGCCGCAGACCAGAAGATCCTGGCCGACCACTATGGCGGCGGCAAGGAGCTGGCGAAGTGGACGAACGCCGCGCACGAGAACTACGCCCGCGACTTCGAGCGGTACATGCGCGAGGGCGACCTCAGCTTCGTCCCCCGTGCGGTCGCGGACGTGTTCACAAAGATCCAGACCTGGATGCAGGACACCTACCGGGCGCTGAAGAAGGCCGACCCGAACGCGGAGATCCCGCCCGAGGTCGAGGACGTGTTCCGGAGGATGCTCACTCCGGACGCCGACACGCCGGACATCTTCATGCCGCACCGGGCACGGGCGGCGAACATGCGCGGGATGCGGATGCAGACGGGAGCGCCTCGCGCGACCCGTGCGATCAACACCGAGGTTCCCGCCCGCGAGCCGTGGGCGAAGCGGAACAAGCTGGCCCTGCTCCGCTCCGGAATGCTGGACGCCGACCCCGGCCACCTGTTCGAGCACGTCAACCGGATGGTTGCCCTCCAGAAGGCGAACCAGATCCGGGAGTTCCTGCTCCTGCATGGGGAGCCGCTGCTGAACCCGGCGAACGTGGACTTCGAGAACCAGTACGTCGTCAAGGCGGCGGGCACGAACCCGAACAAGGTGCTCTACGACGCGCTGGAGGCAGCCGAGGATCCCACCACGATCCGGCGCACCATCTCCGACTTCGTGGACGACAACGTGATCGACTCACGCGCGAAGCTGGAGGAGGCGTGGCAGGGAGACCAGCAGCTCTACGTGATCGACAAGAAGATCGCGGACGACCTGTTCAAGAACGTGACCGGCAAGGTGCCGGGTCAGGCGACGAAACCGCTGGGGCCGATAGGCCAGGGTGCCGACGCCGCGATGAACACCCTGCGCGGCCTGCTCTTGTACGGCAACCCCGGCTTCTACGTCTCGAACATGGGCGGCAACTTCGGGATGCAGATGCTCAACGACCCGCGCTCGATTCGCTACCTGAAGGACGCGGTGACGAAGCGGGGAGACCTGTACCACCGGGTCACGTCCGAGATGGGGCGCGGCCCCACGGCGGGAGGGATCAACCCGGAGAAGAACATCCTCGGCCGGGAGGTCAGGCAGATCCGGCAAGACCACCTGCCGAACACGGCGGCTGCTGCCTTCGAGTGGTGGAACCACAAGCTGAACGTCGCCGGACGGAAGGCGGGGGCGGTCGTGGACGATCCCTTCCGCTACGCCACCTGGCGGCAGGAGGCGGCGAAACTGGGCTACAAGACCGACGCCGACGTCCGCAAGCTGCTCGACCAGGGGATCCGGGACACGCGCAAGCACGGCTTCCGCTCGACCGAGACGAAGGCGCTGCAAGACCTGAACAAGATCCGGGATCGGGCCGAACAGCTCATGCTCGACTTCGACTCGATGACCCCGTTCGAGCGCACCTACCTGACCAGGCTGATCTTCCTCTACCCCTTCCTGAAGGCGTCGGCCAAGTACCCGCTGATGTTCGCCGGGGAGCACCCCCTGACCGCAGGCGCTCTGCTCCAGACCTCGAACGTCGGCGGGCAGCTCGCGGACAAGGTGCTCGGCTCGGACGAGAACCTGCCCGAGTGGGCACGCGGCTACGCCCGCACGCCCTGGGGCCGGGTCAACATCGGCGCGGTCGATCAGGCAAGCGTGCTGGCGGGCGAACTCCAGACGCTCATGGGCACCGGCACTCCCACCGAGGTCGGAGTCAACCGGCCCTTCAACATGCTGCACCCGCTCGTCCAGTTTGCCATCGAAGCGGCGCAGTCGCGCAACCGTTACGGGCGCGAGTCGAACCTGTGGGACATCGCCAAGTCCGACTTCCCGCTGCCCTCCTGGATCACCGCCACCTACCGCGACCCGTCGCAGCTCTACACCGGGCGCTCCTACTGGGATGTGCTGCTGCGCTCGCTCAGGCTGTACCCGTTCCAGATAGACGAGGAGTACGGGAAGAATGGCTAGGGCCGACTGGATCAGATACATCCGGGCGAACGCACCGCGTTACGGCCTCGACCCCCAGGCGGTGCTCGCCGTTGCCTCGGCCGAGGGACTCAGCGGCGCGGTCGGAGACCAAGGCACGTCCTTCGGGCCGTTCCAGCTCCATCGCGGGGGTGCGCTTCCTACTGGACGGGGACGCGCCTGGGCTGAGTCCCCGGCCGGGATCGACTATGCGCTGCGCCAGATCCAGTCCGTTGCTCGGGGGATGCGCGGACAGCAGGCGGTCGCTAACATCGTCCAACGCTTCGAGCGTCCCGCAGATCCGACCGGCGAGATCGCACGGGCGATGGGCGCATACGGATCCTTCGGGGGAGCGGTGGCCGATGCCGTTGTTCCGCAGACCACACCGAGTACGAGGGGCGCGAGAAGCAGGGTTCCGATCCCGTACAAGCAGGGCAAGCCCCAGTACCGCACCGAGCGCGTGTTCAACAACGCGAACCTGGCGCAGGGGATCTTCTCCTCGCTGCTCTCGGGGGAGACGCCGAACGTCGCCTCGCTCGTACAGGGATCCTGGGGGACGAGGCGGGTGCCGATACAGCAGCCGCTCCCTCCCCCGACAGCCTTCAAGCCTGTGCCCCAGGGCAGGCCACCGAAGGGGGCGGGGAAGGGAGCCATACCGATTCCTGGCGGGTGGTTCAACCCCGGAACCGGCAAGGTCATCGGTACCCCAGGGGCGGGGACTCATACCCTCGGCAACTGGGAGTCCGACCGGGCGCTGGACATCGCTATGCCGGTCGGCTCTCCGATCTACGCCCCCTTCGCTGGCGTCATCGGGAGCCAGTTCGGATCGCTCGGCGCACCGGGCAGCTCCCGCTTCGCCGGACTCAGGCTGCACGTCCGTAGCCCGCAAAACGAGTGGTACGGTGCCCACCTGTCCCGCTTCGCTCCTGGCATCGCGCCCGGAGTTCGAGTCACACCGGGAGAGCTGCTCGGCTACTCCGGGTCAGCGAGCGGGGTCGCCCACCTTCACGAAGGACTGAAGTACGGCGACCCGTACCGGCTGATCGGTAGACGCTAGGCCCGCCCGCCGCTGTTCACCCGTACCTGACTCCCGCCCGAGGGCGCACCAGTTAGGCGTTCGCATTTCGAGGCGGGCCTAGTCTGGGGGTGGCTGGATGTCTCCTTCCATCATCGACATCTCGGCCAGCATCGGGATGCAGGCCACCACGAACTCGGGGCGGGCCATGATGCACGAGCTGATCTCGTGCTCGTCGTTCGAGTAGAGGAAGATGAAGTCCCGAGGCCGGGACATCAGCGCCTCCTTCGCCGTCTCGATGGACTGGTCATGGGCAGCCACATAATCCCGGCCGACATAGTTCTCCCGGAAGGACTCGGCGCAGGCTTGCGAGCAGAGGTAGAAGCCCCGGTAGAGCAGGGCGAACTGCCCCGCCTTCATGGTGTCGGCGCACTCTGCACACTGGCCCTTCTCCTCGGTGGCGGTGAACCTAACCCCCATGTCCAAAGAACTCAGCCTCCTCCAGGTCGGAGAGCAACTGCGCCTTGTTCATCGCTGCCCAGGCGAGCAGCACGGCGAGGACGTGGTAGCGACGGAGGCGCGTCGGTGCCTCCCCGAAGCCGAGCATCACGGCGAACTGGTCGATCCAGTCGTCCATCACGTCGGAGCCGACTTCGGTGTCGTCGGGTACGACGACCGCCCAGGTCGAGACCTTTCTCGGCTTGATCGCTAGCTTCTGCTCCCGGCTCTCGTGCGTCCGCAGCGGCCTGCCGCACTCGCCGCACAGCCCCTCCTGCTTGCGGATCCGCACCGCCTCGGGCTTCTCGTAGACCATCGGGTTCGTCCGGATCCAGTCGATGAACGACCACTGGCCGTTGCCGCCCTTGACCCACCACTCGAACAGGCCACGGTCGATGTCGTACTTGATGTGCGCCCGGTGCCCGCCGACCTCCCCCGTCACCTTCTGGTGATGAGGGACACACATGCCAACCGAGTTCTGGAGGATGACCCCGCGCACGCTCACCCACTCGTAGGGCTGGCCCCGCAGGTAACTCCGAGGCCAGAGATGGTGACGCTGCTGGGCGGTGATGTTGCAGCCGGGGACGACGCAGACCTCGGTGAGGTCTCCTGGCTTGCCCTCGACGCCCCGGATCTCAGGGCTGACCAGCGGTGCCAGCGTCATCCCGGTAGTCCTCCCGCTTCGCGTTCGCGTACCACTCCAGGTACACGAGGTCGGGGTTCTCTCCCTCCTCGACCTGGCGCAGCATCCGCATCAGATCCTCTCCGGAGATGACGTGCCAGCCGAGATCAGGAGGGGACTCCACCAATGTCCTCCACTGTCCAGTTCTCATCGAAGGGGGTGCGGGGCAGGCTCGCCCACATCTCAGCGAACACGAGGTTCGGGCGCTCTCCGGTCTCCACCCGGCGCAACATGACCAGGAGTTCGTCCCCTCGGATGATTCGCTCCCCGAAGGGGTTGTCCGTGATCTCCTGGGTCATGTCGCCCTCTTTCGCCGGGTGATCTGGAACTGGAGTTCCCTCCGCATGGCGGTGCCCGCCACTGTCCCAGCGGCAACCATACGCTCACCGACGATGTTCGCCAAGCTGAGGCTGCGCTCGTCCGGCGTGCGGCTGATGGTCACGCGCACGTCAGCCGGGAGCTGGCGCTCGGTCAACTGCCTGCCCATGTGCGAGATCGTCCACTCGCCCTTCTTCTCTCCGCGCTCGACCAGCCCGTACCGCTTCATCCAGGCGAGCCGAGCGCCACAGCAGCGCACGCCGTGACTGACCTTCTTCGCATCCTCGCGGGCGATCTCCGACCAGCCGTAGATACGCACGGCCAGCTCATGCGAGTTGACCTCTCCGGAGGCGTCGAGGTCGAGGATCATGGCGAGCAGCTCCCGGTCGGAGAAGTCGCTGATCCGTACCTGTCCGTTGTCGCTCATTCGTCACCCGTCGCCGGGGGAACGTAGGCCCGCACCGGAGCGAAGGCCATCGGCGGACGCGGGGCACCGTTCGCCACCGTGCCGACTGCCCGCAGAGATCCCTCCTGTCGGAGGATCTCGATGCCGTTGCGAAGCGAGGAGGAGTGCAAGTCGGTCAGCTCCTCCAGGTCGCGGATCGTGAACGAGTCCGGCACGTCGGTAAGGACGGGACGTGCTCGCTCGATGTGCGCGTGGATCGCCGCCCAGACCTTCACGCGGGTCTCCTCGCCCATCGACTTCGGTGCCGTCTCCCGCTTCGCCTTTCGCTGCGGCTTGGTCTCCTTCTCTAGCTCCACGCCACCCACCTTCAGCATCCTGACGATGTGGTCGCGCTCGGCCTTGGCCTGATCGAGGACAGCCTGCGCCTCGCTGACCCTGTTCTCTGCGGCCCAGTGGAGCCGCTTCAGATCCTCGATGATCCCATCGAGGCTGCCGTTCAACCCACTCATCGTGCTCTCCTTCTGTCGGGGTACTACGTCGCCCATGCCGGACAGCCCTTCCGCCATCCACAGAAATCGCAGGGCAGGATGTTCCGAGTGTAGTCCGGAACCGCGCCGGTCGCAGGCCAGCCCTCGGTTCCGAACTGCGAGTAGTAGAACGAGATCGTCGCCGCAGCGAGACGAAAGATGTGGGCCATGTGCTCGCCCTGAGCCTCGCTCGGTGGGGCGACGATCAGCTCGTCCGACTCCAGGGCGGTGACGATGCGGGGCTGCTGTGCTCGGGAGATCGAGTGAAACTCGGTTGGCCTCCCTGTCGCCCAGGCGTACAGTCCTCCCTGGAGTCTCCAGGAGGGCTTGATCTTCGTCGCCGCCTGCTTGCCGGTCTTGGTGTCGATGGTGCGGTACTCGTCCCAGAGATCGACGTAGCCGATGATCGGGACGGGCACCCGCTCGACGTCCAGCTCGAACTTGAACTCGGTGCCTACGGGCTGGATCCGGGGCACGATCATCTGCGTGTACGCAGAGGTCATGCGCTCGGCGTCCCCTCGGGCCTTGGTCAGGTTCGTGTCCCAGCGGATGTTCTCCTCGCCGCCCTCGTCCTCCAGCACCTTCGGGACTGCTGCGTCATGGAGGTACTGGATGATCTCGGACTGCGGGAGATCCGCGTGGGTCTGGATCTTCTGCCGGTAGTTGTGGTCGAGCGTCTCATGGAAGAAGGAGCCGACCACGATGTTCTCTCCGGGCCGCTCCTTCTCCCCATGCAGGTACCGGCGCTCGAACTGGCGAGCGCAACGGAACAGCATCCCGACGCTCGACTGCGAAAGGTGCTTGATCTCAGCGGGCCACGGCTTCTCCTGCGCCGGGGCGGTGAGGAAGTCTGCGAGCGTGGTGGTCAGGACGCCTCGCTCGGCCAGCCGACCGGGGTGTCGATGACGATGGTGTCGTCGCCGTTCGCCCCGCCCTGAACCTCGTACTTCTTCGCCCGCCAGGATGCCCACGCCGCCTGAAGCGGAGCGGACATCTTGAACTCAGCGATCAGCGAGTCGTCGGCAAGCGCGGCCTGCGCCGCTGCCCACTCCTCGAACGCTCCTTCCATCTCTGTCTCCAGAGCACGGAGACGGTTCGCGCCCTTGTTCATCGAGTAGACGCTGACGTCTACGGCGATGGGCACTTCGCGCGGGGTCTCTGCCACTTCTTCCTTTCTCCTTGCGAACATGGAACTCCTCTCCCCTCATTCAGAACGGGATGTCATCGTCGCCCGGAGGCGGCGGCGTGTTGGCATATCCCTCCCCTCCTGCTGCGGCGTCCATGCCCTGCGGCATGGCCCGAGCCATGAGCTGATCGAGCGTCTCTGCCTGCGGCAGGCCGTTGTCGTAGTAGGCGACGAGCCTCTCCGAGAGCACGAGGAGAGTCGCCATCGTGCGCTCGGACTCGGGTAGGTAGCCGAGTAGGATCGCGGCTACCTTGCTCGCCGTCTGCCGATGAATCTTCTTCTCAGTCGGATCCGGCTGGACGCCGGGGATCACGGTCGGCGTGACCGGGATGCCCTGCGGCTGTGGCTGCTGCCAACCCTGCCGAGCTGGCGCAGCAGGCTGCGGGGGTGGCTGCGGCGGTGGCGCTACCGGGAGGGTTGGGCCAGCCAGCGCAGGTGAGTCCACCGTGGGCGGGCCGTACTGCTCGATCCACAGCGACGTGACCTGCTGCCCCTGCCGCTCCCAGTGGGAGACGTTGCAGAGGAAGGCCACGCGGTTGCCGACCTGGGACATATTCCAGGCCACGCAGTCCCGGTCTTTCGTCCACAGATTCTTCGAGTTCTGGCTCCCGTCCGGGACGACCTGGATCTGGAAGTTCTCCGGAGACTTCTGTGTCGCCCCGGCGACGGTGCCGATGATCTGAACCTGCTCCCGCTGGTCAGCGGCGTAAGTGGTCAAGACTTCTCCTTCCTGTCGGGTGAGTCCTTACTGGACTCACCGAGAGTGTAAATGGTTCGTCCGAACTCTGCACACTGGGTATTGACGCAGCGAAAGACGGTGTGCCCATTCAGGGCACCCATTGGCGAACAGGAGCGGCCACAGGTGTCGCAAACCGGGCGGCGAGATAGCGCCATCAGAACAGCCCGACTTGCTTCACCGGCACTCCGCGCTTCTGCTTGGAGTGGAACTCCTCGACGCAGCGACCGTGTGCCCGCGCCATCGTGTCCTTCGGGTACTTGCCCTTCGTGTTCGCCCCGCCGCCCTTCCGTCCTCGCTTCGGGAACCAGCCCACCCACTGTTCGTGGACGTCCCGGAGATCGGCCTCGTAGATTTCCTCGCCGCAGAGGGCGCAGGTGTCGAGGCTACCCATTGAGGAACTCTCGCACCTTCGCGGAGTCCATGACCGTCACCTTCCTGCGCTCCACCCAGAAGTCGGCGTTCGCGTCCGGATTGCAGTCCGGACAGGGGGCGGTGAGGTCGTAGCCGCTGGAGTCCAGGCCGACGACGACGATGTGGTCGTCGCCGCAGGTTCGGCAGTTGTTCTTCGCGTGCGCGTTCGTGCGATTCGCAGGTGCGCGTACAGTCTCGGCGGCGATCTGCTGAGCAGCGGGGATGATGCTCGACCAGTTGCCGGTCAACGCCTGCGGTGTTAGCGGGATGCCGGGGTAGACGACCGCCCAGGCAGCAGCCCGCTCATGGATCATCATGGGCAGCGCCGGATTGTCCTCGTAGATCGAGCGCAGCTCCTTCAGAGCTGCGTTCACCCGGCCTCGCTGGTTGTCGGTGATCCCGTCCTGCCAGTCGATCCCGCAAACCTGGCAGAGCGCCTCGAACGCCTCGTCTCTCGGGCGCTCGCTCACTACGCCCACCGCCCCCGCGCCCAGCCGACCATCTGCTCGGTCAGCGACCAGCGACCGCCCTTGCCCGGTGCCTTGGTCGGGTACTTGTCCCGAAGCCCTTGCCGCAGCGTCTTAGGGCTGATCCCCAGCTCGGCGGCTAGCTCGCGTGGTGACATCTCGACTCCTTTCCATCGGGTGTCTCTCCCTGATAAGGGGAGAGGGAGCTGAAGCCTATATCTGCCAGGTTCAGGATTCGACAGGGTTCCCACACGTTGCCCTCACGCAGCCCCTCTATCGTCGGCTCCTGCCCCTCGCGCGGTTCACTCTGTGCCCGCTGTCGGAGTGGTGGATCTCCGCTGCCAGCTTCGAGGTTCCCCTTGATACCTGGCCCCCCGCTGCGCTCGCCTGCTGCCTGACTCTCCTGGCAGTTGTGGATAAGGGCGGCGTCCGTTAGGCTTCGTCTCCTCTTAGGTTCGTCAAGGAGAAGCACGAACCTACGCAAGTGAGTGGGCCGGGTCAAGACCCGGCCCTCGCTCTTTGCGGGAAGTTCAGGCGGCACGGAGCTGCCGTCGTGCCTTCAACAGGCAGTCGTGGATCTGCTCCTCGACGCCAACCGCCCCGCCGCCGCCCCCACCACCGAGCCTCCGGGCCTGCGAGCGCACGATGAACGACTCGTGCCCCTCGTCGCCGGGGAAGTTCGTGGCGATGTACTCGGTCAGCAGTTCGGTGTCGTCCTGGTTCCAGCGCCGAAGCCGCCGCCGCCCCAGCACCCGCTTCTCCGGACGCAGGTACTCGCTGAAGCCCTTGATGATCCGGATGTTCGGGGAGTTCAGCGTGTAGCGGTCGTCGCCCTCGTGCCAGCTCCAGATCGCGCCGATCACGTCGAGCGTGTAGAGCGCGTGCTCTCGCCCGTACTTGTCGGCCACGCCGATCACGGTTCCGATGGAACCGAGGTTCGACTCGGAGCGGCCCCGGCACCAGCCGTCGAGACCGATCTGCTTCAGATCGGTGTCGAGCTGGATCGCCTCCTTGTCTCCGGAGAGACAGGCTGCCCGAAACTGGTCGGCCGAGGAGACGCTGACGCGCTCCCGGTTCGCCAGGTGGAAGATGGCGACTGCCTGCTCGCGCGTGCAGTCCTTGAAGCGCACGCAGGGGACGCCCCGCTTCTTCCACGTCCCCTTCTGCTCTCCTTCCATCACCCGGTGCAGGCCGTCGCAGAGCAGATCGTCGCCATCGACTTCAGCGACGATGGCCCTGCCGAACAGCGCCGGGATGAAGGTCTCCCAGTTGCGAGGCTTCAGCTCACGCTGGAAGTCCTCGGGGATGACCAGCTTGTCGAAGGGGATCAGGACGTCCTCGCCGTACCCCTCCAGTCCGAGTAGTCCTCGGACGACTTGTGGATCCATGAGGATCCTCCCTTCTGTCAGTGGGTCATGTGACCCGGAGAGCGGCTCGTGGCTTGGGCCGGTGAGCCGCTCTCGCACACCTTACAGCATGACTTCATGCTGCACCAGGGATCGGGTAGCCGTCCTTCACGACCGGCACCCCGATGTTCTCGAAGTAGCCGCGCACGAGGTCGAACTCGTGGTGGTCTCCCTCGATGAACACGAGCACGTCCCCGCGCCGCTGGAACACGGTGCCCGAGCGGGGGATGGCCCAGAACTGTCCGTCCCGGAGGCCGAGCCACATGCTCAGCGTCCAGCGGCGGAAGTCCTCGTTCAAGCGCACGTCCTCCATCGCGCCTCCTTTCAGTCGGGTACGGGCTGGATCTCGACCGCGTAGACCGTCAGTGGTCTGTCCGGCTTCCCATCGGGACGGATGCCGATGGCGGTCGTCCAGAACTCGTGCGCCTTCTGCACGGTCGGGAAGTGGATCGCCTTCTCGATCCGCGAGTCCGTCCAGACCCACTGTTCTCCCTTCGGGGCGTTGAACGGCTCGTAGCGGGTGACGTAGCCGCCGATGTGGACGGCCAGCTCGGGGTAGTCCTCCATCCCCTCGACGCCACCCGCTAGGTAGATGACGTGAGCCATCAGTCGGGTGCCCAATTCGGCTCGTAGGTCTCCTCGCCGCGCTGACCTTTCATCAGCTCCTCGCCACGGATCGCCTCCCGGATGATGTTGTCCGGGTCGTTCTCCATGTCCACGAGATAGACGCACTCCTGTAGCTCGCCGTCTTTGACCATCATCTCGTGGACGACGACACGCCGGATGCCGCCGTCCTCCTCGATGAGCCGCAACTGCAACGGGCTGCCGGACTCCAGCCACTTGTCACCCTCGCGGGTGCCGTAGGGCTGACGCCGGGTATGGTCGATGGGGTTCATCGGTTCCATCAGCGCCTCCACAGGTAGGCGGTGTCCTTGATGACCAGGGGCTTGTCCTTCGGCCCCTTGACGTAGGGCGCGATCCACTTCGGCTTGTGCCGCTGCTCGGACGGATACCACTGTCGCCGCCAGAAGGCGTTGACGATGAAGCGGTGGCTGTACTCGCGTCCGCGCATCTCGGGATCGACCTCACGGTCATCGTCGTCGCGGTAGCGACGAAGGGTGATGACCTTCACGTCCGGGATCGGACGGTTGAGCGGGTTCGTCTGCATCGCACGCTTCCGCACCGGACGGGTCGCCATCGTGTCCTGCGGGAAGCCGATCTTCTGCTGGCAGAGCAAGAAGAAGGCGTGGATGGTCTGGAGCATCTCCATCACCGACTCGAACGCCTCGTCCGAGAGGGAGATGTCCTTGTTCGCCTCCATGCCGCCCATGAAGTTCTCCTTCGTGCGGTGCGTGGTGCCGAACTGCCAGGGCGTCTCGTGAACGAGCGAGAGCGTGCCGTGCGGGTCGTTCAGCCCCTCGATCTGCGCCTCGTCCCGCTGCGGGTCGTCGTCGCGGTGTGCGTACAGCGACAGGTGGATCCCGTTCCAGGAGTCCGGATCCTCACTCCTACCAGAGTGCGAATATGGCATCCATGCGAACGCTCGCCAAGGCAGCGGTTTGTGGTGCAAGTCGATGGTCGGCACCGACTTCTGGAGCAGCACGAAGCCCTGGGTCGCCGGAAGGTCAGACGGATGGAACTCCGTCTCCGGGAACGACTGGGCCGCGTGCAGCAGCAGGTCGGTCATCTCGCCGGTCACGAAGAACGGAGCGGCGAGCGCCATCTTCGATGCCTCGATGACGGCGATGTTGTCGTTGATGCCGGACTCCCGCCGCCGACCGGCAGACCAGCCAGCGCCGAAGCGCCGCCCGGTGTCCGACATCCACCACTGGAGCAGCTCGGTACGCAGCTCCAGCGCCCACTCCCACGCCTGCATTAGGAGTGCCTCCAGACGTGATCGCGCCGGGTGTGATCCAAGACCTCGACGCCCTTGTCGGCGTCGATGTGGAAGTACGGCCCGACCTCCGGGTCGTGCTGGGGATCCCCCGGCCTCCAGTTGAGGCCGACGTTGATCCGCAGGTGGTGGGGCATGACCCCGGTGCGGTGCTGGTGGCCGATGATGCGGGCCATCAGGAACATGCGGAACTGCTCCGCGATCTCGTCCACGCCCTCCTGAGAGAACGTGATGTCGCCGGGAGTTCCCTCCTGGCGGTCGATCTGGAGCGTGATCTCGTCCGGGTAGTTCGGCTGCATCGCCATCTCCCAGAAGTCGCCGCGCTCCATCTTGGTCTCGGGCTGGTAGGTGATCTTCACCAGCTCACCATCCGGCTTCTCCTGCGCGTAGGCGCGACCGCCACGGATGTCGTCCGCGACCTGCTGGAAGAACTCCTCCGGATCCATTCCCTTCTTCTCGCTCATGTCTCTCCTCTCTGTCGGACGGCCCTCGCCTTGGCGAGAGCCTGCTGTTTGGTCATGGTGCGCTGTACTCGGATATCCGAGTAGCCGAGGTAACGGGCGTACTCCATCGCCTCCTCGACGGAGGCGAACGGCCCGCCGTAGCACTCGACCATCTTCGGCCCCTCCCCGGTAGGGGGAGAGCCGACCACGAGCATCTCTACCAGGGCACCATCCTGGTCATACATCGGAACGGTATGAGCAAGAGCGCCCTGGTCAGGCGTCCACACTCTCCAGTTCCGAGGCTTGCCTCGGATCTCTGCGTGCATGTCGTGGTGTCCCTTCCTGTCGGGTATCGTGGTGCGTACAGCAAGGAGGCGCGAAGTTCTCCAAGGACTGACGCGCCCTCCTTTCTGTCGGGAGCAGCGGGGCGGGGAGCAATCCCCGCCCTCTGCGTGTCTAGGAACAGAACGCGGTTGCGATCCATTCCGCGTACCTCTCGATGGTCTCGAACGGATAGCCGTGGTAGCCGCCGTAGTGGTGTCCGGCTTCCCAGTCGAGGCGTACTCCTCTTGCCCAGTCCGAGTCGTCCCGTTTCGAGCGACGAGCGCCCGAGCGGTACCAGTCGGTCAGCCCGAAGGCGTGGGCAGGAGCGCAGAGCTGGACGGCGTAGGCCAGTTCTGGCGTTAGCCAGGTCTCGTTGCCCACGGTGTCCAGCCCCTCTGCACAGAGGCGTTTGACCCGAGCGACCGTTCGGAACATCTCGGTCTCGTAGTCGAAAACGCTCACGGTGGTCATGGTCTCCTTCCTGTCGGATGCAGTAAGCGGAGCCTTCACAGACCGAAGGCTCCGCGTCTGCATGTGACTAGGCAGCGACAGCGATCCGCTCCCAGTCGCGTCGGGACAGGTTGGCGATGTTCCAACCCATCTCCTCCAGCTCGACGCCCCGGTCGAAGTTCTCGACCGTGTGCGCCGCAGCCGTGACCGCGTTCAGCATCCCCCAGCGGGTGAAGTCACCCTCGCGGGAGAGGTTGAGCAGGACGGCCTCGTGTTCCTCGTCCGAGAGCGAGTAGCTCTTGGCGAGGCGCTTCGTGGCGGCGATGGGGGACGTGATCTTCTCGCCCTCCGTCGTCTCACGCAGCGTGGCGACCGCCGCCTCGAACGCAGCCTCATCGAGTGAGGCTCGCAGCGTATCCCGAGCGGCCAGCCAGAAGGCGTGGTCGTCGGCCTGGACAGCCTCATCCGAGAGGATGTCGTCCAGGCGCTTGCCCAGGTGCCGCGCGTTCATCACCTTCGCCACGACCATCCCGTTCAGGCAGACGAGCCTGAGCACGAAGGACTCGATGGCGAACGATGCCGCGCCGACCTCGGAGTTCCGGATCTGAACACCCCACTGAACCGCGTCCCCGACCTTGACGTCCTTCGTCATGCGGGGGAACACGGCGCGGAGGTAGAACCGCTCGTCCGTGATCGAGGCGTTGTGGAACTCGACCTCCTGGTCGAGCCTGTCGAACTCAGGCAGAAGCCTGTTGGCGATCTCGATGTTGTCGAGACGCCGGTAGCGGTCGGAGAGCCATGCTCTCCCCAGCAGCGGGCGACCGTCCTCGCCCTGCTTGAAGGCCCGAAGCATCCGGTTCTTCGGCTCCTCGTACATCCAGTGGTGTGCGTTCCGCCTGAACAGCTCGGGCGCATCCACCTTCATCCGGTCGAAGTACCGCTTCGGGATCCCGAGGTCGGTCGCCATCTGGCCCTGAGCGTGTGCGCTCATGTCCAGGACGGTGACGCCGCCATCGTCGTCCACGGTCAGCGAGACGTGAGGCCCAGCCTCGACGTCCTCGATGACCTCGACCGACATCCTGCGGGTGTCCGCCAGCATGTCGGTCTGCCTCTCGTACTGCTCGTGGATTCGCTGCATCAGCGATCCGGGGGTCTCGTGAATCACGAGCTATCTCCCTTCTGTCGGGATTGCTTCCCGATCCCAGAGCGAGAACTGCGCTCGCCTGATGACCGGGGGTGGAAGCGTGCCCTTCTCGACTCGCTTCCAGATCGTGTCGCGTGAGCGCAGCCCGAGCATCTGAGTCAGCTCGAACGTGTCGATCAGACGACGCTCTGCCTCGGTCGCAAACCGCTCGACCGAGACAGTGGTGGTGCTGGTCATCATCCTCCTTCCTGTCGGTTGACTACCGACAGACTAGCAGCCCTGTCGGTCTACGTCAAGTCGGTGGACGAAGCGGTGGTGTCCGCTCCACGGACAGTCAGGGTCGCGCTCACGCTGCCGAGACGAGCGCGTGCCTCTCCCTGCCTGACTGTCCGTGCAGCGGGGGAGCTAGGCTCCCCGCCGCTTGAAGTCCGCGACCAGCTCCGGATGCTCTGCCGCGAGGATCTCCAGGATCTCGTAGGAGATCCTTGCCTCGTAGCGGAACTCGTCGGGGTACAGCCCGTCGAGAACGCCCCCGTTCCGGTCGCGCATGATGCCCTCGACTGCGGCTACCTCCTCCGGAGAGCAGCCGCAATCGTTGATGATGGCCTGCTTGTAGCCGGTCAGGGTCGCCATACAGCGACCCTACGGCGTGAGCAACTGCTCGACCACGAAGGTCAATGCAGCCAGCATGTCGTCGCTGTACTCCCCGCGCCGGTCGCGGATGAACGCGAGGATGATGTCCTTGGCCCGCTCCATGTCCATCGGCGGGACGATCTCCTCGATGCCCTCGATGGTGGTGTCCTCGATCTCCCACTCGATGTCGTTCGAGTGGAAGCTGATGTTGTCGAGGATCTCGCGGGCTTTGTCGGTGGCCTCGTCCTCGCTGTCCGCTTCGACCATGAACGTGACGTGCCCGTTGGCACCCACGTCCTCGCCGTAGAACGAGGACTCGTCCTCGAACTCCAGCGCGTCGTAAGCGTCGAAGTAGCCGTCCGGCTCGATGGTGGTGCTGATCCGGATGTCGGCGGTGATCTTGTACTTGCCAGCCATGAGGCTGCTCCTCTCTGTCGGAAGTGGTGGTGGTGTGTTCCACGCACCAGCAGGGGCAGCGGTAGCTGCCCTAGCTGCTACGGGACGATCTCGACGGTGATCGCCTGACCGACGCTCAGCGACTTGCCGAGCGACTCGACCTGCTCGTAGCGCAGGTAGACGCTCAGCGGCGTCTCCGAGTCCTGTTCGGTGAACCGAACAGCGCCCTTCGTCACCTTGTCTGCGACAAGGCGCAGGACGATCTTGGCCTCGGGCATCGTGTCCTCCTCTCAGTGGTGGTGGTGTCAGGGGATCTCTCCCCTCTCACAGAACGAGAGGGGGAGATCACCTGCCTCGGGGGTCGGCACCGTTCACCGCAACGCTCCGCGTTGCACTTCTGGAACCATTCGGCCTCTGTCCGGCCCTCCATCGAGCAGCCCGTGAGGGCTGCTCTGTGCAGGGTCAGCAGCCTTCCGCCGTGTACTCGACGGCGCAGCCTCTATTCGTGTCCGGCGCTCCGATTACGCCAAGGACTCCGAGCACGAACAGGGCGATCCAGAGGGCGCAGAAGATCGTTACTGCGATCTTCTGCGTTCTGTCCATGTCGCTCATTTCCGGCCTCTGGTCTTGGCGTAGATCCGTTCAGCGACCAGGAGCCGAGCGCTAGCTCGGTCGAGGACTCGCTGACCGGCCTCGTCTCGTCCTGTCATCGACAGGACGTAGCCCCGGTCGTACTCCTTACGGTACGCAGCTCTCGCTGCGTCCAGGGCAAGCTGGCAAGCATCCTGGACGACGGCACCGCTGGCAGTTCTCAGCGGTGACGTGTCGATCTTCTCGCTCATGGCATCCTCTCTGTCGGTTCAGGGATTCACCCCTCACAGAACGAGGGGATGAATCCCTGCGAGCGGCGTTCCGCTCAGAGAGAGGCTCCGGACGGAGCCTCACCCAAAGCGCCGACTACTGGATGTCGGACAGCTCTCCGCGATCCTTCAGGATCGCGGCGTTGACGACCTGCGGATCCTCCGAGATGTCGCCATCCCAGAGAGCCTCGTCCTCACAGGACGAGGAGCACACGACCCAGGTGAGCCTGCTGTCCGTGGGATCGTCCACGTACAGGGCGTCCTGGTAGCGCACCTTGTCGCCGCAGACATCACACTCCGTGGAGTGTGAGTCGTCGTCGGCTCCCGTGTCGTCCCACTGTGGGAAACCACCCACAGTGGGGAGATGACGGGTCGGCGGTACCGAGCAAGCATCCCCACCAGTGGTGGGGATGATGTTGGTCTCGCCGGTCTCCTCCCACGCCTTCGGCGTGTAGGTGTAGGAGACGTACTTCGGGGAGTAGGGCACGAACTTCGTTCGTGTCTGCTTCTTCCCCTTGAAGTGGATCATCTGTCCAGGGGACAGATCCTCGATCTTGCGGCGCTTCGGGATTCTCCCGATGTGCTTCTTGTACGCCTGCTCGACCGTGGCCTTCGTGCTTCCCCAGATGACCACCTTGTTCGTCACCAGGACGAACAAGGGCGAGGAGTGACCCTTGGCGAGCAGTAGCTCGTCAGGGTTGGACTCATCGACAGCGGCGATAGCCGCTGCGCCCTCGATCTCCTCCATGACGATCTCGGCGTCGGTCAGCTTCCCGAGGGAAGCTAGGCGAGCCGGGATCGCCTCGGAATCGACCTGCCCGAAGGGACGCCGACCAGCCAGCTTGAAAAGCTGCTGGTCGTTCGAGACGTGACCGTTGTGGATCACGTAGAACGGCCCCCGCTTGATCGGGTGGTTGTTCTCGATGAACCCAGGGAGACCCTGGGTTGCATACCGAGTGTGGGCCATGATCGTCCTCGTCCCCTTCGGGACGGGACGCCGGTACTTCGTGAAGTCCCGGACGTCACAGGCCGCACGGTGCCACTCCGCAACGCCTTCGGCGTTGAGGGCGAGGTAGCCGGTCGCGTCCCCGCCACGGTGCTCGATTTCATCGAGCATGGTGTCGAGCATCGCATCGAGGTTGTCGATGCGAAAGTCGGGGTCACGCAGATAGACACCTGCGATTCCGCACATGGGATGTTGCTCCTCTCTGTCGGGTCAGTCTCCGGAGGAGACTGGGAGCGGTCTAGCTCCATCGAGCAGCCCCGAAGGGCTGCTCTGTGCAGCTACCGTCTCGGCTTGCCGAGTCCGGGAGACCGCCTCGCCGCTGCACGGATGACTTGAACTTCGTCATCCGTGAGGGGAGCGTTCTGCTCGATCCACCGCTGCACCGCCAACCGACCCTCCTGGTCGGTTGTGCCGTACTCATGAGGATCGAGGGTGCCGAGCCGATGGCTGTTCGCCATCGCCGTCAGCGCGTGGGCCACGAGCAGCCAAGCGTGGAGTGTCTCCGGCTTCGTAGAAGCGTTGAACACTCTCCACTCGACCGTGGCCGTGTCGAATGCTCCGCATTCGCACGCCTCCCACTCCCCGAAGCGGGCTGCTCCACAGGAGCAGTTCGTCGCCGCTCCGAGGAGCCGCTGGAAGTTCAGACCGAAGTATCGGTCTGACCGCATCAGGCCGTGGACTCGCCACGCCGTACCCTTCTCTCCCGAAGCCAGCTTCGGGAGCGGCTTGCAGTAGCCGCCGTAGTCACCGGGCCTTGCCCGGTGAGCGTCCCATCCGGCAGCAGCGAAGCTGTAGAGGAAGTCCTCTGCGTAGCAGAAGATTTCGTGCAGCGCCGCCATCCCCGAAGGGGATAGCCGGGTTCCGTCCTCGGCGGTAGCCGAGACGTGGATGTGGACTCCAGCAGCCCGACCAACACGAACCGTGTTGGTCTCCCGAGCGAGCTGACGCATCCGGGCGGCAGCTCCGCTGAGGCTCCGAACGTCCTCCTCTCTGGAGAGGAGGAAGCGGCTGTAGACGATCTCGCCTCCCTCGTCGGGGAGCGAGCCGTCCGGCTTGACGCTGACGTAGCCAGCGGCACCAGGAGAGCTATAGCTCTCGAAGTCAGGGCTACGGCTGAAGCCGTAGTCGTAGAGCATCTGGGCGGCTTCCCTGCCGCCCCTGGTGACTTCCTGCTCGATAGAGCAGAGCCGAGCAGGGCGTCCCTCGATCACCGGAACGGTGATCTGGTAGTCCGGCTCAGTCGGCGTCGGAAGCGACGGGTACGCTGCTCCACTGGTGGAGCAGCACTCAATCGCCTCCTCCTCGTAGTGCCACTCGGAGCCGCACTCCGGACACCCGTAGCGGCAGCAGTCGTAGGCTTCGTCCTCCGACTCGTACTCTGCGCCACAGTGACCGCACTCGTGAAGCTCCGGATGGTCGAGGTCACAGGTCTCGCAAACAGCGAGACCTAGCCGCTCGTTGTGGAACAACCCTTCGTTCCCTGCGGCGATGCCGCAGTTCTCGCAGGTGTAGTCCTCAGCCTCGGGCGTCTCCTGGTAAGGAGACGAAGCCGTTGTCTCAGGCATGAGATTCCTCTCTGTCGGGATGCAGCCAGCGAAGCTGGCTGGGCAGGGCTGACAACCCTCCAAGCAGCCACCACGGAGAACGTGGTGGCTCGATGCAGGGTCAGCGGAAGGAGGCCCAGTCGCTACGACTGGCTTGCCAGTCGTGCTCGCGGGCCATGCGGTTCCGCCAAAGGCGGAACCTGACCTCGTTCCGGATGATTCGCCACAGTCCCCAGATCAGCAGCCCTAGAAGGGCTGGCGGGATCAGGAGACCAGCGCCGGGATCAGCCATCCACTCCTGCGGAGTGAGGTACATCAGGCAGCCCTCAGCTTTCTGCGCTGTCCTCTGGACAGCGTTCGTTTCCATTCCCGCTCGGCTTGCCGAGCGGCCTTCGCTGACTGGCCGTTCGCCAGCAGCACGGCATCGGAGATGCCGGTGGTGGGGTTCGACCGGCCGGTGAAGGTTGACCGCATCGCTATGCGATGCTTCCGCTCGGCGCGACCGTCAGGCTTGCGTGCCTTCATGCGAGGCTCCTTTCGTGTTGAGGCATCCATCCCAGCCCTCGTTAGAGGGCTGGAAAAGAGGTCTCATGTGCATGTATGTGATCTGCGGTGACTGTCCGCCCAGCTCCGCTGGGAGCCAAGCGGCGGTGGCCTAAAGGCCACGTCACCGGGGATTACGTGGGGATCGGCTTTCCTCGCGGCTGTCTGAGGCGGAACCCACGACCGACTCGCCTCGACCGGCTTCGACTGACCGGCTTCGACGTCGGGCATTTACAAAGTAACCGATCGGCCAGCGACTTGCAACCCTGCCGGTCAGCTACCCTGTAAGGGTAAAGATTCTGTTCGGCTTGAATGCTGTCCGGCGAAGCCGGTAAGATGCGCGTATCCATGCGGGTTTGCGGGTGATCGGGCGTCACGCGGACGCGGTGCTTCCGAAGGAAGCACGACCGAGCGGCGAGCCGACCGAGGACTCGGCCCTCCCTGCCGTTCTCACACAGCCGTTTCACGGCACACGCGGAACCGCACCAGGGCCGAGAGGCTGCTGGGCGATCAACAAAGCAGGCTTGCCTTGTGCTTCGCCCCGAAGGGGCGACTCGGAGTTCTGCAACTCGCACTCGGGCATAGGCGTAGCCGCTGACCCGAAGGGTCATGCGGCAAAAGGCGTGAGAGCCAGCATCGAGAGCCGCCGTAGGCGAGCCGACTTGCGCTTCATCATCGGCACCACTCGCCTAGACAGTCCAAGGGCTGCTCTTAGAGCAGCGGTGCTGGTCGAAGCAGAGCGGTTGGGGGGTCGCGCGGTGAGCGCCGCACTCGACCCTTCGCTCGCTCCGAAGGACGCTGTTTCCAGCGTCCTAGCCCTGGTGGATGCGGTCGATCCACGCACCACAGCTACCGCTGTGGTCACGCATGAGATCGACCCCTCCACCGCTTCGCTGAGCCAGTTGCTCAGCTTCGCTGAGGCACATGGCATCGAGCCAGCAGCGTCGGTAGACGCTGAGCAGGAGGCCATGCCGTCGCCCAGTCAGCCAACGGCTGACTAGGGCGAGGGGGGCATCCCCCCTGCGCGTGTGCGCTGCGTGTGAGCCTCTTGACGGGACTGTGTTTCCCCACCCAGCAGCCTGCTCCCCACCCCCGCTCGGAGCCTCCGGAGAGCCTCCCCAGACCTCCTTTCATGCGCGATCAGAGGGTGTGCTGTCCGATCCGGGTTGTATACTCAGATCGCCTAGCGACCGACCGCGAGGAAGGTCGCTGTTGGGAGGCGATCTGAATGTTCATCGCCCTTCCGAAGCCTGTGGATAAGTCTGTGGGCGAGCGGCGGGGGAGAGGCGTTCAGGGAACCACCACTCGCCCTCCCCGATGATACTGTGGATGCATGTCTGAAAGCCTGAATGGAGAGAAGCCGCTTCAGGTCAGATTGGGGTCTGATCTTCGCCGCCGCTTCAAGATCGTCTGTACCGATGAAGGCAAGTCGATGAGCGATGTGCTCCGCAACTTCGTCCTCTGGTATACGGAGAAGCGGGAGAAGGAGAAGCAGGGTGCCTGAGCTGTTCACCGAAGCCGACGCCGAGCGGATGGTCTCCGAGGGGCTGTTCGAGCGCGTGGAGACAGAGGACGGCGAGCCTCGCTACCGCCTCACCGCCCTCGGCATCGCTCGCGCCGAGTCCTTCATCCAGACCCCCGAGGGGGCCGAGTTCTGGGGGAGGCTGAGCGAGAGCGATGGCCGATGAGTTCGCGGACTACCCCGAGACGCCCGAGGGGACTCCCCTACCTATGGATGCGCTCAGAGCCTCGCTCACCAGCGCCGCCTCCCTCCAAGACCCCGACGACTGGGACGACGGCGATTTCGAGCCGGGGGGCCGGTACAAGGGCTTCGTGATGGTGCCCGCTCCGGAGCGCGTCCCCGACGCTCACGCCGCTCACCCTCACCGCTTCTACGTCGCAAGCCCACGAGGAACCATCGGTCTCGTCCCCTGGGCGGGGTCGAAGATCATCTGGCCCTGGGAACAAGGCTGGGAACAGGACTTGCACCGAAGCCAGGTGCAGTCCCTCCTGAAGGAACCGGAGAAGGAGAAGAAGAATGGGCGTCGTCGCTGATGACACCCCTGCGAACGTGCTCGGTGCTCGCATCCGCGAGGAGCTGGACGAGTTGATCTCGGCCGCTCAGTACGGAGACCCGACCGAGCTGATCGTCTCCGAGATCATGGCGAGCGTGGACGAGCTGATCCGGAGGATCCCCTCCTCGATCCGCGTCCTCACCGGAGGTCTCGATTGAACATGGATCCGCTGGAGGAGCCGGACGTCCTCGATCAGGCCGGACGGCTCCTGCTCCAGGTGAACGAGCTGCGCGAGGTCGTCAGCATTCACCGCCTCGCCCTGGAGGAGCTAATGCGGATGCATCTCCAGTCCCGAGACGTGCATCTCGATGACTCGCAGGTGGTCAGGCTCGTTGACCGCTTCCTGTCCGTCCCACGGGGAACGCCCCTGTTCGACGTCCTCGACGTCGAGGGAATCGTGTGAGCGTCTGGGAGTGGGGGTTCCTCGCCCTCACTCTGCTCGTCATCTTCATCGTGGCGATGGCGGTCTCCGCGTGGCTGTACCGATGAGCTACGACTCCCGGCCCGAGACCCGCGAGCACATCGCCCGCGTGGGCGAGTTCCTCGATCTCGCCATCGGGGATCTCACCTACCGCAAGGCCGTCCACGACGCCTCCAAGCTGCGCGAGCCTGAGCTGTCCGCCTTCGACGTCGCCACCCCGAAGCTGGCGGGCCTGGAGTACGGCTCCGAGGAGTACAAGGCATCGCTCCGGGATCTCGGCCCTGCGCTTCAGCACCACTTCGACCACAACGACCACCATCCCGAGCACTTCGAGAACGGGGTCAGGGGGATGAGCCTGATGAGTCTGATCGAGATGCTCTGCGACTGGCGGGCTGCCTCCGAGCGGGTCAAGCAGCGCACCGACGATCCGGCCAAGGTTTCCACCTTCGAGGACGGGCTGCGCCACAACAAGGAACGCTTCGGGATCTCGGACGAGCTGTTCGAGATCCTGCTCACGACCTGCGAGGAGCTGGGCCTGTGAGCGAGATGGCGGACATGAGCCGCGCGATCCGCACCCAGTTGCAGCGCCACGGCCCCACCCTGCACGACATCCCTGCCGATGTGCTCAACCAGTACGTGCAGATCGTCGGCGCGTTCTACTACGACCTGAAGGAGGCGCTGGAGCGCCGCCGAGAGACGGAAGGAATCCGAGAGGAGATGGACGGATGAGCGACTGGGAAGCGGAACTGTCCGACGACGACCGCGAGGTCTGGGACGAGTTCGTGGAGTCAGTCCGGCGTGACGCGCTGGAGAAGATCGCGGACTCCAGCGTCGTTCTCAGCCTGATGCCCCGAGGCGAAGTGGACATCAAGTACGCGGTCGAGCTGGGGCTGGCGATCATGCTGGACAAGCCGCTGCTGGTCGTCGCCCACCCCGACGCCATCGTCCCCCGCCACCTGGAGCTGGTCGCGGACAACATCGTCCGCGCCGACCTGGACACCGCCGAGGGCCGCGAGCACGTCGCCGCCGTCATCCAGGGTTGGGACGCGATCCAGCTCGGCTGATGTGGTGGTTCGCAATCGTGGGCGCGACCATCGTGCTCATCACCCTGGCTGTCAAGCTATGAGCTATGCCCTGGTGGGGGTGGGTTCTGTTCGGGCTGTTCACATGGGCGTTCGTCGTCCTGGTCGTCCTCGGCCTCGTCCGTGATGGTGCCCAGCGAGACCAGGAGTGGGATCGTCTTTACGGTCTACGGCCAGCCGGTAGCGCAGGGATCGAAGAAGGTGATCCGAGGGCATCTGATCGAGATGGCGGACGCCCGGTTACGGAGCTGGAGGCAAGACGTCGCCGCGCAAGCACATCAGCAGATGGAGACGAGACCGTGGACAGGCGGGATTGACGTCGCCCTCACCTTCTGGCTCCCGCGCCCGAAGAACCACTACGGCACCGGCAAGAACGCCGAGCGGCTCAAAGCCTCCTCACCGTCCTTCCCCGCCGTCCACCCCGACATCGACAAGCTGACCCGCTCCGTGCTCGACGCGCTCACCGGCATCTGCTTCGAGGACGACCGCCAGGTGGTCGGTCTGGTCGTGACCAAGCGGTACGCGGACGGGCAGCCGGTAGGGATGACCTGCTCGGTCATCCCTACCCTGCCAGATGACGCGCCCTAGATTGGCTGTGCCGCAGGCGGCAGGTTGCCCTTCCAGAAGTCGTCGTCAATCCCAGGTGCGAGCACGATGGGCGGCGTTGGCCTCGGATCCCCCGGCCCCCAGATTTCCAGGGGCAGGTCAGGGATCTCGATGGGCGGGGTCGGGAACTCTGGCTTCCAGACTTCGGGCGGCTCCCCCTCGCCCGTCTCGGGCGGCTCCTGCTCGCCCACGGTGATGAGGCCGACATCCTGGTTGCCGTCGTTGTCGGAGACGGTCACTTCCGTCGATCCCGAGTAGCCGAGCGGGTAGGTGACGTACCCCTCGCCGTCGTTCTTGGACAGACCCGATACGGACACGTCGCCGTTCTCCGGGTTGACGCAGCGGAGCTGGACAACCTCGCCCGTGACGGTGCGCTCGTTGTCCCAGGTGATTGCGACGATTTGCCGGTCGGCGGTCTGGGTTGCTTCTACTGCCATGCTGCTCCTTCCTATCCGAGGTTCGTCCAGTCGGCCTGGTGCAGACCGACCCCGTACACCGAGTCGTTGTGGGGAACGTATAGGCCATCGTCCTTGTACGCCTGGACGGGCGTGTAGTTCGCACCCTCGGACTCGCTCGCGTAACAGGCGATGCAGTTCCCCCCGATGCCCGCGTTGGCGTTTCGCCAGTCCGGGAGCATCCACGGCATCTTGTTGCGGTACAGCTCGACCGTCATCTTGACCTCTCCGGAGGAGACCTTGGCGAGACGGGTGCTGTCCAGCACGTTCGGATCGACGTTTCCGATCATCCGCCGTGCGCCCCCGGCATAGGCGTTGTCCCACTCGCCGGTCGTCTCACACTGGCCCCAGGCACCGTCCAGGCCCAGCTCGTCCGACATCTTCTTCGCCTCGTCGTAGCCGGTGCCCACGCCCTCCTGGTATCCGGAGGGAACCCGGCAGTCCGCCCAGGTCTCCACGGTGCCGAACCTGACAACGAGCTGCTGGATGCAGTTCGAGTCGTACCAGTAGCGGTAGGCGTGGTCGGCCGTGCAGACCGGCACCATCCAGCTCGGCGCGGCGAGACAGTCGAGCGGGTTGTTCGCCAGGAAGATCCTCCCCCGAACAGAGGCAAGGTCTCCGCTCGGGGGAGGCACGGGCGGGTCAGGGGGGTTTGATCCGCCCGAGGACTTGGCCGTGTTCAGATCCGCCCCCGCCTTGAACCACTCCGTGTTCTTGTAGGCGTACTCGGGGTCGTTGCGGATCCGGGAGAGGTACTGCTCCCAGGAGTAGCTCGTTTTCAGCGCGTGCTGGAGGGCGCTCTGGGCTAGCTCCGACTGGGAGGCCATGCTCGCATCCTTTCATGTCTGACGGACGAAGTAGAGTCCAACCTGTGAGCGAGTGGTAC